>Ga0326513_10000138_pt1 | contig 57401 bp, 55 predicted proteins | sample 2_2465_0518_D_FD_203654 | JGI IMG/M metagenome (GOLD analysis project Ga0326513, IMG submission 203654) | Bovine rumen microbial communities from UC Davis, California, United States - 2_2465_0518 | ecosystem: Host-associated > Mammals > Digestive system > Stomach > Rumen | place: USA... | reverse complement strand
GCCCGTTGTGGGGAAGAAGAATGGATTGTTGACCTCCGAGTTATAGATCTTGTTGGGCATGCTAACCACGATGTCGCCGCTCTCCTCCGGCACGCTGCTCACTGGCGTAACGGACGGGTTGGGGTCATACAATAAACTGCAGAACGCACCCGGAAGGAAGTCGTGCTTTTTCAAATCCATCTCCCCAATGTAGACACTGCCGCCATTCCTTTCATGGTAGAACAACGCCTTGTAGGCGTCGGGGTCGGGGTAGTAGAAGAAATCAAAGGGTAGGTCGTAGCCGAGTTGCGAGACCGAGGTCTTCACCACATACTGCTGGCCTTCCTTTTCTATATATATGTATACGCACGTATCATAATATACAGGCAGGTGGTTTGATACGGAAAAATACAAAGGCGTGTAGCATACTGCAGGCAAGGGACGGGCAAGATGTTTCTCGATGTTAGCCATCAGGAGACGCGAGTTGAGACTCTGCATGTAGGACGGAACAAGGGTATCATGGGAGCCGTTGTCCTCCGTCATCACCTCGCGAGAGGTAAGCGACTGCAGGTAGTTCTCAGGCACCTTGACGACCTCGCGCTCTGTGGCTATGTCGGCAATGGCGATGCTCTTGAGGAAATAGAAGTTGCTGACGCTCGTCAAGGCTTCGAAGTACTCTTCCTTGGAATACATGGGCAACTGGAACTCGTAGCCGCCATTGAAGCCAATGGCATAAGTCCGCCCTGTGAGGTCTTCGAAGATGATGCTTGCGCAGCGGTCATGATTGCAATGGAAACTTTCATCCGATGCTATCAAGGCTTTTGTTTTACCCTTGAGTGACGCTGCATAGTTGATGATGGTGTCCACCTTGCCAGACTGCTTGTAGGTGTAGATGGGTGCCGAGATGAAGATGTCTACGCTCTTAACGATGTCGCTCCAATCTTCCAAGGTGTCTTTGGCCGCTTGCGATATACAGCAATAGTCGAGGTCATAGACGAGACCTCCAAGACGGGTGTACATGTAATCATATCCAACAATCCCCGGGTTATGTGTCTGCACAATGAACATCTCAGGTGCGAGATGGGAGTTGGTAGTCATCAGCACGGGCATGGAGTGCATGGTGATGTTGCCATCGTATAGGCGATAGGCGTAGCGCACGAAGAACGGGAAGATGAACTTGCCCTTCTCCGTACCCTCTTCGGCGATGAACTTGTTTGCTCGCGCCAAGATTTGCTCCGTGATATAGTCAATCTCGGCAGAGGTGTTTTCCAAGTCTAGGCTGCCTCCTTCATCCGGCATGTCGAAACTCACCACTTCATGATTCCTCTTGAGATAAACATGCTTTGCCTCGCTGACACTAGTAGTATCGTCTCCTTTCGTCTCGCCCTGCAGGCCGAACGACAGCGGCAACTCAGGCATGTGCGTTCCGAGGTATTTGTATTCGTCACCTTTCCACAACGAATAGTGAACGCCATCGTCACACATCACCTCTAGGGTGTTGCCCACCGAGATAACCTTTTCGACGGGGTGGAGGCCGTAGTCGTGAACTACCTGACTATTGTTGGCGATGATGTCCGCCACCGTGCGACCATCGTGAATATCCTCCTCCCCTACCCAATGGAGCGTCTCTCCGTTACCCATCTGGTCGGTGTTGTCCTCATAGATGATGTAGTGTGTGAATGCCGAGGTCTTGTGGATGAAGACCACGCTGCAGCGCACCGGCAGGGTGCAAACCACAGAGGGTTGCGGCAAGGGCTTGATGTGTCCATCCTCGCTGATGAGGTTGAGCGAGACGGCAAGAGCACCGTCGGGAGCCTCGTAGTCGGAGGGGACGGTGCTGAGCCCGCTATAATTAATATCTTTTGTCATAATTCTTTGTTTTTGGCGGCAAAGATACTACCTAAAAGGCGAAGGAAAATTATATGAGTTAAAAAGGCCGTTTGAGTTGTAGCCCCATATTCGCCAGCAGAGACTCCAACTCTCTCAACGTCACACGGCCGAAGTTGCGGTATCGCAGGAGGTCTAGGCGCGTGTGGTCTAAGATGTCTCGCACGGTGTGGACGTCTGCAGCCTCGAGGCAATTGCGGAGACGGACAGAGATAGATAGGTCTGCAACCTTCATGTCCAGCACATCGTCGGAAACACACATATCGGCCATGTCGTCATCGCGCTGCACGGGATGCTCGGCCACAATGGAAGCATTCTGCTTCTTGAGACTGGCGATGGTGGGCTGGTCAAGGATGGCACGACGCACGGCATTGAGACTCTGTATTACCTCCCCTCGGCTCTTCCTATACCTATAAGCAGCACCCTTCACGCCGTACTTCATGGCGGCATCGAGGATAGTCAACTCCTCACTGAATTCCGAGAGCGGAGGGAGGTAGAGGGAAAACAACGCCCTGAACATACTAGCAGAGCAACTGCCCATGGTCTTGTACTCTTCATCCATTTCGTCCATGAGACCCTTCGTGATGCTAATCTTCCTCTCCAGTTCGTCCACCTGTGTCTGCAGCATGGCCTTGTAGCGGTCGATGCGTGTCTCGATGGTGACAATGTCTTCCAACTGGCTTGCCAGCGTCTCCACATCCGCCCTGCTGAAGCGGAAATTATGGTGACCTTTACTTGTCCGCCGTATCTTGATAAGACCCTTGGCGGCATAGTTGGTGATGGTCTGCGGATGCACATCGAGCATCGCTGCAGCCTCTTTCCGAGATATAAATTTGCTATACTTCATTTTCAAAATATTGTTTACATTTAAAACCTTTTCTAGGTGTGAACTCCTCAAACGAATGCGCTACGAAATGCGCTTTCTTGTTCACCCATCCGGCCATGTCTTTCTGCCATTGTGGGATGGGTCGGTGTGGATTGTCTGGATCTCTATACGGCTGGGCATAGGCATACACCTGCCTGCCCTCGTGTTTCTCCCTCACCTCCCTCATCCTCTTCCACCAATAGTTGACGCGGTCGTAGCACTCATTGAGGTTGTCGTTGAGCATGGTGTAGAGGAAATACTGCCCTGTGAAGCCGTAGCCGTTTATCATCTCCATGGCTCGCTCACACTCCTCAATCTGCTTGTGGGTGTCGCAGCCGAAACGGATGCGGTTGTTGTCGAGCCACTTCACCTTGGCCAGCAGACGGGCGTAGTCATCGGTGACCAATCGGGCATCAAGGGCTTGGTTGAAGTCCACCTTGTACCCTCGCTCGATGATTTTGTTGAGTTGCTCAACGGCATAGTCTCCTGCCGCCAAGATGTTGTTGTCCATCAGGACAATCTTCCGCCTGCCCTCAATGGCGATCTCGTCGATGTCCATGTAAGGGACGATGGCTCCCTCCTTCCTCGGCACCACACACCACGGACACTTGTTCGGGCATCCACGGGTGAGAAAACCATAGGCCGTGTCGCTTGGGACGTTGGGATAGATGGAGTAGTCAGGTTGTGTGCGGTCGATAGCATCGGGCAACTTGCTCGTGAGGTCATATCCAGTCCCTCCGCAGATAATCTCGTCGGCATCGTAGCAGGTAAGGTCGTCAGGAGTGAAGTTGAAGACCTTGGACTTATAGATGCGGTCATAGTGGAAGAACGGGATAGCCCACTCCACCTCATCGCCCTGCTGCTTGTGATACCTCGCTATCTTGCAGAGGGCGATGTTGGGATAGATGGTGGCTCCCCATTTCTTCTTCTTGGCGTGTCCGTCAACGTCTATCAATCCTACTTTCATGGTCGTTTAAAATAGTTTCAGTTGTGATTGTTCTGCTTGTATGCGTTTCTGTGCCTTGTCGAAATACTCCCTGTTCAACTCGAAGCCGATGAAGTGGCGTTTCTCCTTGATGCAGGCGATGGCGGTGGTACCGCTGCCCATACAGTTGTCAAGCACGGTGTCGCCCTCGTTGGTGTAGGTGCGGACGAGGTAAGCAAACAATTCGACTGGCTTTTGTGTCGGATGCAAACCAGTTTCGGTATTGAACTTCTGCCATGATGAAGGCACCCGCATTTCGGTAAGTGTATTCTTTTCTCTCGATGCGAATTTGCGATAGTTGTCGGATTTGCTCTCGAATTTACAGTTATACTTTGTGCGGTCCAATCCGCCGCCCGTGCGTTCTTGCATTTGCTTGTTGTAAGTCCAACCACCTTTGCTGAATACAAGCACTTCCTCATGCTCTTTGAACGGCTCTCGGACGGTATTGGCAAAGTTGCTGCCACGGTTCTTTATCCATATCCATTCGTGGCGAAACATGTCAGGGTTGCTCATCACCAACATGGAGGTGAACGGCTGTGAGGCTGTCAGTACGATTGCTGCCGTTGGTTTGCAGATACGGTTATATTGCTCCCATAACTCTGCCATAGGTATCATGCTGTCCCACTTGTTAGCAGTCGTACCATACGGCAAGTCGCAAATCACCGCGTCGATCGTTCCGTCGGGGATAAGTTTCATCCCTTCGAGGCAATCCATGTTATATATCCGGTCAATCTCCATCATCGTCTATTCTTTTGATGACTGCCATCGGCTCCGTTCCAAACTGCACCCCTTCGCGTGCGTCCACCGTATAGGAACGACGGCTGGGATTGTCCTTCCACAACTGATGGCGTATCACTTGGTAGATGTCCCAGATGATGTCCGCAGACTCGTCGTAGTTCACTCCGTAGAGGGCGTTAGGGCCTAGCCCCCAAAAGCGTTTCTTCATCTCCATGATCATCCGCTCAGCATCGGCACGCATATTGTACCATCCACCATCCCACTCTTCGTCCATCATCTTGCCTGTGGCCTCCTTGCATCGCTTCTCCCATGCCGCCTCCATCATATCCTGATACGTCCTGTCCTGCCCCTCGATGATGCGTGCCATGCGGTCGCAGGCATACGACAACAGCCGTGCCTGACGCTCCGTCAACTCCAGTTGGTATATGTGTCTCTTCTCTTCCATAACTCCCTAGTTGTTGTAATCCACCACACGCTCAGACAAGCCGAAGGGGCCACGCTTGTAAAGTGTCCAGTAGATTGATATTTTCTCTGTGCTTTTTGCCATGTTGCGCAGCATACGGCCATTGAGGCCGTAGTGCTGCCGAGGGGTTGTCTCGCCCCTATATAATACCGAAAGTCTGTACTGCACCCGGAAAGGACGGCGCAGGATATTGAGAATCTTTTTCATGATTTAAAATTGTTTTTCAGGTTTGACTTGATAGATGATATGCTTATTGAACAATTTCGCCACCTTATGCTCTATGGTAGCCCCTCGGCTCTGCTTCCAATCACCCAGCATGTACACCGAGGAACACCTGATGAGGTTCCAGATGCACACCACCAAAGCCACCGACCACGGGAGGTGGTAGAGAGGGAGGTCGAGGAACGTGAGGGTTGTCGGGTTGACAACCTCGTAGCCGAAACGGCCGGTGCTCGCGGCAACCTTGCCGCCATGCTGGTCGAAGAAGTAATACCGCTTGACGGTCACCTCAGCGGCCTCAAACTTTTGGATATAATGGTCGTCGCCCGTCACGCGACCCGAGATAAAGATCTTGTTGTTCATGATTGTTGCTTTTTATACTTTTCATACATGTACCAATCGGTGATGATGCCATCCTTCAGGAGCGGTGTCCTGCTCTGGGTCAGGGGGTCTATCCAGTAGATGCCGTTGTAGATGGCCGTCACGAAGTGTTCTGCTTTCTCGCTCCTGCTCACGGGAAACTCCAAGCGTACAAGGACGGCACGCCCTTGTGGGGGATAACCATGTGTGAGTGGTGTCCACTCGTTAGTCATTATCGTCTGCATGGTCTTCAAAGTTTTTCTTATACTCTTCGATGCTGCCCAAGATATTCTCATCCTCAGCCTTCTTCAAGACATCGTAGACATTCATGATGTTCTCTTGGGTCTTTCTGTCGCACTTGAGGTACTGGTTGAGAGTGTTGTGGTAGCGATCGAAGGCCCTGATGGCTCGCTCGCATTCCTGCTTGGCGACAAATTCGTACTTGCCATACATAGCCAATATCGCCTTGGTCTCCTCAAGGTAGGCGATGGCGATAGTCATGTTGAGATAGGTCATAGCGACCAGGGCACCGGCACGTTTCTCATCATCGGAGCCCTCGAATGCGTTTCTAGGATAGATCTGCTTGCTCATATCTTCACCTCCTTTCCTTTGATTTTAATCTCTAGGGTATAATCATTCCACTTGAGCGTTGCCATGAGAGCATCCATGAACCTGCCTAATACGGCAAAATAACCTCTGGCGACGATGGCTTCTTCTTTGCGCTCGTTCTTGTACATGACACGCTCGCCATTTACAATGTCGATGTAATACGTTGCTTGCTTCATATCTTTTGTGTTTTAGTGATTAATAATCGCTGCTAAGTGCGAGTCTGATGGTCTCTTCTCCGAGAATGATTAGTGCATCTTGGGCAAGTTTTCTGGACTTAAAATAAACGTTTCCATCATTAGTTAATGAAGTTTGAGATAGTCTTATTTCGTTACAATAAATAGAAAAGTAAACTTTATCTTCTCTCATATTACGCCAATCATGTTGCCAATCACCATTAAGGTATTTAGCAACATTCATTAGTTTGTTGATGGCAAGGAGTTTTTCGGCTTGTTTCTCTGAGGTACAGTTATTTGCGTCTAGAAAACTTTCATACGAAGGAGGATAAGCAGAAACTATATCACCATTCTTTTCTATATACCAAAAAGGTTTGTTTAAAAACATCTCTTTTGCAGCATCCTCATAAGTGAGTTTCTTTTCTTTTTCGACTTTTTTGACGATTGTGTAGTTGTCGCCTTCCTGCTTGAGTTCGCAGTTGTCGGGGATTGTGATTGTAATCTGTTTCATATTATTTAATAGTTTTTATTTATACATGCCTTCAGGAGCCTCAAGAGCAAGACCTTTTCCAATCAGTCCTCTATAATCAAAGTGATGAGAGTTTAACCATTCCAATATAACTGACATAAAGTCGTAAGAAATTTGTTCTCCATAATGACTCATCGGACATATAAGATATTTTTCATCAAAATATCCTGTTCCTTCTGGACATGTGTCTGCTTTTAGTTCTTTCTTTTCTTCCTCAGTCATGCTTGACATTGGACGGAGATATGGTTTAACTTCTAAACCATTATAGAATACCTCTGACATTGTTGCAATAGTTAATGGAGCCTCATAATAATCTGGTTCTTGAACAACAACTCCATACGACAATCTTGCACAAAGGTCTTTTAATAAGAGTTCTTTTTCTTCTTGTGTCATATTATTCTCCTTTCATTCTTTCTTTGAGGGATTTGAACCAGTCAATTTCTCTTTCATAAACCACTTGATTCACTTCATGAGTATGGGCTTTCTGTGTAAATTGTATATCCGCAATAATAGCGTCAAACATTTCTTCATCCTCTTCACTCCACTCTTGTTTTGGCTGAACACGTTCTTTGATGGATTTGAGCCAATTCACATACCCGATAACTTTTTCTTTTAGGCAGTTCTTTTGGTGCTTCGTAAGTGTGCTGTCTTCTCTGATATAGTCGAGGTAGTCGCTTAACCTATCTTCAATCATCATTATATTATCATCATCCTCTTCACTCCAAGCAGGCTTTTGCTCACCTTGCTTTTCAAACTCACGCTTTGCATCCTCATACCATTTCCTATACTGCACTTCATCAGCAGTCTTATATGCTTTCTCAAGTTCCTCTTCGTGTTTTTTGGGGTCTTGCTTTTCAAGCCAAGCAATCCAATCTGATATATTTACTCTGCGCAACTCCTCATTCTCAAATTGATGGAAATATTCTAGAATTTCTTTTCTTATTCTCTCGTCCTTGTCCTCTTGAGATTCGTTAAGGATAGACTTTAATTCTTCTCTAACGTCTATGAGACCAGACACACAGTCATAGTCACGAACAAGGTTAGATATCCTTTCATAAATCTCTTCGTATTTCTTTTTATAATCTTCCATAACTTCGCGTTTTTTGTGTTGTTATTTGTTTCTTTTATTAAGCAACCTCTCGGCCTCCTCGTTGGTTATAGGCTTTCCATTCAGCCGCACATGCTCGTTGTCATGAACGCTGAAAGGATTTTCACCAATCTTGATGTTGCTTTTTGTGCTGTCTTCTTTCCACCAAGGCCATGCACCGGCCTTAGCGTCCTTTATCATTTCGGGAGTGATTCCCTTCAGGAAGTCATCGTAGTAAGCCCATGCCACGCAGAGTTCCTGACCTCCGTCGTGTTCGGTCTCACAAGGGCGATGACCGTCCTCTAGGTATCGGGTGACCTCAAAGGTTATCTTGTCCTCGCTGCGTCCCTTCCTGATGTATGCGGCTACAAACCGTCTCGTCTGTGGGCTCTCGGAGGCATAATGCCAATCGATAATCTTCTTCATGCCACACCTCCGAATATTCGTTTGACGTTGGGTCTGCTCATCAGGCCATCCCTGAGCACGCTGCTGCCCATCCCATACCGCCAGAGCGGCACTCTCATCTCCTTGTGTTGGTACTTCTCGACGAACACGCTCTGCCCGTCAATCTCGTACTCTTTTCTTTTGTGAATGATTGTCATGTCTTTTTGTGTTTTATTGGTTAATTAAAAAATTGTCAGTTGTCCTATCTCTTGTCTTTTGCCGAGGATGAAGTCGCAGATGAAGTTGCGTGCATAATCGGGAGAGATCATGCTGCGCTCCTCGGAGCATATACCTGCCCTTGGTGCCGGTCTCGCGTCGCGCACCCGAACTACCTTCTTGTCCCTTTGGATAGTCATCCCATGTGTAGGCTCACAGTTGATATACCAATAGGCTGTTGGCTTCATGAAGTAGTCGCCGCGCAACGTTCTATTCTTATCCACGAATGCAGGTGCTTTGATAAATCCGTTCTTCAGGTAGGTCTGCATCGCCCAAGGGTTCTCAACTATAAGTCTCAGCCCTCCGAGTTCGCATACTCCCATCAGTTTTATGAGCAACTCCAAAAACTGCTGACGCTTACGCGACCTATCGAGCACAAACGCATACCTGTCTTTCATCGGCATCTTACGCTTATTCACGTCCGTCAGTGACATCTCCATCTGACTGAGCGAAGAAAAGTATATGCAAGGGAAAAATGCCATAATCAAATCATCTTTCGTGATGTTATCGAATAAACTTACCCCCCCCTCATAGGCCGTCTCGATGGCGGCAAAGAGGTCGTCCATGTGGTCGGTCTCGCCAAAGTTGTTCTGGATGTCGTAGTCCTCAGCCGGGATGCCCAACTTGATAAACTCGCGCTTGAACGTACCGCTCTGCTCAAAGAAGCAATGCACTTTCCCATTAATCTCCATAGCCCTATTCGTTTTTCTTGTTCTTCCTTGTCACCATCCCATAAGCCCTGTCGAGAGCCACGCGATTGCTGATATTCATGCTGGCGGCGTATCCCTCTGCCAAGTTGATTATCTCGCCCATATCGTCTCCTCCCCTCTCCACGATGGGGACGGCCTGCTCTATGGCCTGTGAAAGGTCTAATCCCTTGTCATCCTCCATCAGCATCCGCGACACCTTCATGGCGTAGTCGCCCTTGGTGATAGAGGCTTTCTGTCTCCATGCCTTGGGGTTCTCCCCGGTTCTCTTTCCGTCCTTGTTGTAGAGGTACAAGGGCGGCGGCAGTCTCTTCTCCTGAACGGCCTCCGGCACCACCAACTTGCCGTCCTCGTCCACCGTGTAGGCTACCTCCTCCATCGTCGCCAAGTCGAAGTTGGGGGTGTCCTTCTCGGCTTCCAGACGGTGCAACTCCGCCCGCTCGCGGCAGTACTTCGCCAAGCATTCGTTGAACTCCACCTCCGAGAAGTGTCCGTAGAACTTGCCATACTCCCCGCTGGTAATCTTCCTGCATAGCAGGGTCACGTCCGCGATGGTGAGCCACCAGCGTATCTCGCTATCCGTCCTGAGACGCTTGGCGATATTGCGGATGTTGTCGTTGCTCAGACCGTTGTCGATGTGCAGGTCTTCTCTCATCTTGGCGAGCAGGTAGCGGAACACCTTCTCGATGTCCGTCTCCCCTACCACCTTCTGCAACGACCCTATGGAGGGCATCCCCTTGGATGCCACCACGGCCTCTATGCTGTCCATCTGACTAGCCTCTCGGCAGGCCACCTGCATCGTTGGGTGCAACTCAACCAAGTTCAGTGAAGAGGTCTGCTGCGTTCTCGGTTCTACTACTATATTTGCCATTTCTTTCTTGTCTCTTGATTAATTGTTCGGCTTGTATGCGGAGCCAGTTGTTGAAGTGTCTGCGGTAGTCGCTGCGCGACTTGTAAGTCACTTTATCCATCGTCAGTTTGTCTTCAAACCATCCCACGTATTCCAGAAGATCTTCCTTGCCGATGTTGTAGAGCCGTTGTGCGCTCTCCACCACCGAGCCGCCGTCGGCAATCTCCTTGCGCAACTCTTCCGTAAGTTCGGCCACCGTCAGGATGGCTCCATTTTTTTTCATCTCCTCCTCGCGCGCGCGACTACTTGTGTCATCATACTTTGTGTCATTACCTTGTGTCATACTATATAATAGGGTGGCGTCATTTTGACGTAGGGTTGGCGACAAAATGGCGGAGGGGGTGGCGTCAATTTGACGTAGGGTAGGTGACAATTTGGCGTCGGGGTCTACGTCATTTTGACGTAGGGTTACGGTCTCCATGTCAACCACCATGTAGGTGTTGATGCTGCCACCGTTGACCTTTTTCTCAGCCACCTTCTCCACAAGCCCACGGCTCACAAGGGAGAGTAGCGACCTCTGCAGCGTGCGCTCGCCCATGCATAGCAGTTCGGCCATCGTCTGCTGCTTCATGGTGCATCCCTCCTTGTACGACCTGATGAAGAAGTATACATCCTTGTCGCTCCCCGAGAGACCCAGAGCCCTGCTGTCCTCGCAGTCTATCTTGTAGTATGTGTGCTTGGTCTTGTCCATTATTCCACTCCCATGTTCTTGCGTGCGTTGGCAAGGGCTTTCTCTATCGTCTCCGGCTCGTCGGTGTCGTAGTCGTAGAGGGTGTTGTCTATGTCGCTATCGGCGGCGCGCTGAGCCCTCTTCTTGTTCTCGTACCATGCGATGCTGCCCGTCTGCTCGTTCACCACCACATAGCGTGCGTATTTAATCGTGGTCATACCTTATAATAGTTTGAGTTGGTTCTTGTTCTCCTTAACCTCCATCCGCTCCCATGTCTCCAGCATGTTGGAAAGCAGCCGACGCGCCTCCCTGACCCTCGGGTCGCTGCTCTGCTTGGCAACCTCGATGAGACGAGGGAGGTGGCGGCGTACTAGCATGTAGGATTGTGAGGAGATGCTTTTCATCGTCTAGAAGGGTAAGTCATCGTCCACATCCAGTGTAACCTGCTTGGCAGGGGCAGGAGCCTGCTTGGTAGATGTCCGCTTGGCAGGGGCAGGGGCGGGTGCCTGAGGGTAAGCGGCAGGGGCAGCAGGGGCGGAGGCAGGCTTGTCCTGCTCGGCATACATGCCCGTGATGCTGTAGGCTCTCAGGTCGGTGTACCATTTCTCGTTGAACTCACGGCTCTCTGGCGTGAAGTGCACCTGTACCGGCTCACCCATCTGCAGGGCTTGCACCTTGGACACACGTTCCTCACCGAAGACGGTGAAGTAAACCTTCTTGGGATACTCGTCTGTGGTCTCGATAGCGAAGCCACACTTCATCCATGATCCTTTGTTCGACTCGCCCTCGATGACGGGCGTCTTAGCGATAACTGTTCCGTTAATGTTCATTGTCTATTGTTTTTGATTATTGTACATTCATTGCTTTCCTGAAGGTGTCCACCATGTCGTCGAAGTAGTTCAGTTGCTCCTCGCTCACGAAGAATCTCTCCAAGAACACCTCTCTGGCCGACCGGCCGTCCTCCTTACTCTTCTGCCCCTTGGCTTCCCATACTGCCCACTTCTTGCACTCCTCTTCCGTCAACTCCTTCTTGGCCCTGCGATTGACCGGTTGCTTCTTGGGCTGCTCGTTGGCGGTGGTGCCGTTGTTCGTGGTGTCGCAGTCGGCGTTGTCGTCGATGGCGAAGAGACCATTCAGGGCATACTTGCGGGCGTAACTGCTGGTGCTACCCGTAATCTGGCTCGCATCCATGCCCTTCTTCTCCTCCTCCTCGCGCGCGAGGGCGGTGGCACAAACCTTGCCGTCTCCGTCAGCATCTATCAGCACGGCGGTGGCCTTCACGTAGTAGTGTTCTCCTATGATTTCCACATCGTCCGAGCAAAGGACGATGCAGCCCTCAGCATGGGCTATAGGTTTCACGGCCTCGAGGATGTCCTCGGCATTGCGATACTTGTACTTCCCGAACGAGTTATACTGCGTCTTCGGGGCTTTCAACTCGCGTTGAATCTTTAATAGTTTTTTATAAATCTCCATTGTGTTGTGTGTTTATTGGTGTTAACTCAGCATGGTCTTATCCCTGCTCTTGTCTCTCCTGAAGTCTCTATCGGTCATGGCGTGCTGCAAGTCCATCTGCTTCCACGATGTCCACATCTTGTCGGCCTTGGTGCCGCACTCCAGAAGTTCGTCCACCTCCTCAGGTGTCATGTCCCCGAAGTAGGTATGTATCAACTGCTGCTGGCTCATAGGGCATAGGTTTTAGGTTCACGCACCTTGCGAGACATGATGAGCATACGCTCCTGCTCCAAGGTTCTCGCTATCGCACGGCACAACTTCGACATCAGTTCTCCGCTATACACATGCTTGACATCGTCGCCATTGCTTATCATCAGGGTGCCGTCTACGGCATCCATCATACGCTCAAACTGCTTCTGCGACGCACCAAGCAGCAGGAGTTCCTGTGAACGTTCCTTCTCAGTCATACCAATGAGTTTTTTTCGGTGATTATTTGGAGCATGTCGACATACTCTTTTGTGGTCATCTTGTACGCTGCATACTGGGCGGCGAGGTCTCGCGCCACATCGTTGTAATCGAATTCCAACTTGTCCTTAACATCTGTTCTGCGACCCTCAGTCTTCGCTGCGTCCCTCAGTTCCACCTCCGCCATGTGCAAGAGGATGTGGTCAGCAATACGGAAGTCCGTCGAGTTATAGAGGATACGCTCGAGCAGGTCGAGGTATTCGCCCGTGCTCATCTTGCCCTCGGCATACTTGGCGGCAAAGACGCGTGCAACGTCTGTGGTTAAATTCTTTTCCATAGTATCTGTGTTTATCGGGTTAACAATGCATTTCTATCGAAGAGAAGTCTGCCGTTCCGGCCCTCCCCACGCTTGATGTGAGGGTAGCGCGAGGGGTCTTTGTAAACGATGCTCCTCAACGTGCTCGGCTGAATGCGCAGGATGGCTGCCGCCTCCTCCGTCGACACGAGGTCGGGTTGCTTGCTGCCCTCCAGCATCTCCTTGATGTCCTTGCGGAGTGCCAAGCGCAACTGCTGCACGATATAGTCCCGGTCTTCCTTGTTCAGTTGGTATGCCATATCAGTCGCAGTTGGAAAGGTCACGGGTAATCTTGATAATGGTGTTGGGCGACAATCCCGTCTTCGCCCTTACATACTCTCTGGCTTTCGTCAAGGAATAGCCCTGCGCCATCAACAAGACTATCTTGTCGTGGCTCTTTTTATACAGTTTTTCTCGCGCGGTCATTTTCATGTCAATTTTTTTATTTATATTTGCACTTGAATTTTGAACTAATCACGATGCAAAGATACGGCGTTTTCTTGAATTGACAAAATATTTTTTAAAGAATTTTATTGAATATCTTTTAAATAATTAATATACAAAATATTGCAATATGAAAAAAATATCCGATAGAGACCCGAAAGAGATTGAAAATTCAAGAATAAGGGCGAATAGAATTAAAGAAATACGAAAATATTTCTGCAATGGGAACAACGCTGAATTTGCTCAAAAACTAGGAGTATCAAAACAATATTCAAGTGGATTGTGCACCGCAGGTGAACGAATATTAGAGAAAACACTTGACAAGATACTCGATGTATTTCCTGAGGTCAACCGTTCATGGCTATACTTTGGCGAAGGCGAGATGCTATCGACAAGCACCCCTGCCGTCACCCAGCATATAGATCTCTCCGCTGACGACACCATCGCCAACCTCAACGACTACATTTCCATCCTCAAAGAAAAGGTCGCTCGCCTAGAAAACGAACTCCGTGCCGAAAGGGAAAAAGTAGCATTACTTTCGGCTCAGATGAACTCGGCAACTATATCGCTATAAAGAAGTACCTATAACATTAATACATTATAACTATGAAAGAAGAAAACAGAACATTATTATTGAACATCCTGCGTTGGGTAATTTTTCTCCCTGCTTCCATTTTGGGCGCATGGTTAGTCTTTATTATCTTTTCATGGACGAATCACACTTTGCCAGTATTTAATGCAGACAACCTATGGAATAAGATTATTATCCTTGCTGCACAAGCACTCATGGGTGGGGCGTTCGTCGCCATCGGCTCCAACATCGTCCCAAAAGGAAAAAAAATCGTGGCGATTATTCTGTTTGCTATTATGTGTGTGATTGTCGGCGTTGCTTTTGCAGCGAATATTATTAATGAATTTTCATGGCTTCACATTATCGGCGAGATTTGCACATTGCTTGGTGCTGGTTATGCACTCTATTTTATGGCAAATGAAGAATAATAACTCCACCCCAACATAATGTCAACATAATGTCAACTTAATGTCAACCTAATGTCAACCCTATGTCGATAAATAAAACTATTTAATATGAAAGGCGAACAAGTAAGAACAAGACTACTGTCCTCCGGCTACGTGCTAAAGAACATAGCAGCAGCCATGAACGAGACCCCGCAAAACTTCGACATGCTCCTCCGTGCCAAGGACATCAAGACCGGAACCATTGAGCGTATCTGCAGGGCGATAAATAAAACTATTGATTTCTTCTACGACACCGACGAGTATGCCTACCTCCTCCACTCCCCTGATGAGCACCTCGACGAACTCCGTCACGCCGCTTTCGAAGTCCTCCTCCTCCACCCCGGCAGCACCCTCGACACATGGAAGCGCACCCTCCTTGCCGAATACCCCTCCGAGGTGCAGGATGCCCTCGGCCACGATCCAGACGCTGCCCTCACCGCCCTCTGGCACCAACCCTACAAGGACACCGCCAGCAACCTGGAATACCCCTTCTCCCAATGGGCAGAAGCCCTCGCCACCCCATCCTCCATCCAAATGTACTACGCCCTAACCACCCCTCAAAAAAAGTAAGCGCAACCCCAATCCGTAAGCGCAATGTAAGCGCAACCAAAACCCCAAAACCCCAACACCTTGACACCCACCAAAATAACAACCCAACATTATCCCTGTCTCTCCGCCATACGAGGAAGAGAAGATGCTTTGATACGTCTTCTCTTCCTCTTCTTTTTCAGCACTTTACATTTTTACATTGTTGATTTCCAGCAGTTTTATTCCTATTAAGGGAGAAAAACGATTTGAACGATGCATAGATTAATATATATCAACATAGAACAATATAGGCAATTTGTAAGCGCAAAATCGGCGTTGCGCTTACATTTTAATTTTTTTGCGCTTACATTTTAAATCATCATACCATGGGAACACCAGTTTTAAAACTTATCTTCGACCGCAGGCATCGTGCCTCGGCAACCAAGGAGGGAGCCATAGAACTCCGCATCACCTACAACCGCATCCAGAAGCACGCCACCACAGGTGTACGTGTCCTGCCCAAGCAGTGGCGTAACGGATGCATCGTGAACCGCATCGACGCGTTTGAGGTACAGAACACCCTAGACCTTTTCGTAGCGCACGCTCGCAAGGTCATCAACGAGCGTATTCAGTCCGGCACTTTCGACATGCAGACCATCGTGGCCGTCATCGGCAACAAGGAGAAGCAGGCGGCATCATCCAACGTCCCTACGAAGAAGACCCTCGTAGACTACTTCCGAGAGCGAGCAGCCATCCGTAAGTATGGGCGCACCGAGGACAGCCAAGCACGCTACGACCGATTCATTGATTGGTTTGAACGTTGGGGCGGCATGGTGACATTCGACGACATCACCGAACTCAACATCCTGAAGATGGACGAGACCCTTGTGGCTCGCAACCTCAAGCCCTACTCCATCTGGAACAACTACCACCGCTTCCTCAACTCGTTCATCATCGATGCCATGAACGAAGGGCTACTTCACAAGAACCCATACAAGGGCATCCACATCAACCGAGACCCCACGGCAGACGCGCTCAACAAGTTCCTCACCGTAGAAGAGTTTGAACGCATCCGGGACATACCCCTCCCGTCAGGTTTCCTCCGTCACGCCAGAGACCTATTTGTCTTCCAGACATACACGGGTCTCTCCTACATAGATCTGCAGGCGTTCGACCCGAACATGATACGCGAGGTGAAAGGCAAGCCCATCTATACCGGCAGACGAGGGAAGACGAACCAGCAGTTCACCTTCCTGATGATGCAGCCTGCATTGGAAGTCCTGAGACGTTACGACATGCACCTCCCCATGATGTCGAACCAAAAGTATAACAACTACATCAAGATGGTCGCCGTGATGGCAGGCATCAACAAGCCCGTGAGCAGCCATTGGGCTCGCCATACCTGTGCCACCATGCTCCTCAACAACGGAGTCGGCATGGAGATTGTCAGCAAGGTGCTAGGCCACTCATCCACGAAGATTACGCGAGAGGTATACGCGAAGTTGCTAGACGAGACTGTTGCCGATGCTATGGCAAATGTCGAAGGATTGTTAGTAGATTAGTAAGTCGGAGTTGACTCGGAGTTGACTCGGAGTTGATGCAAAGTTGCGACGTCGTAAATTGCGTCGTAAATTTGGTAACAAAAAAAGCGGCAGACCTACCCGAGGCCGCCGCCATATAATAACATAACACAAAAATAATGTCTACTTTTTACCCTCCATCTTAATGCGCTCCAGAAGCACATTGTGGTAGTTCTGCATGGCCTCCAACTGCAGGTCAAGTTTGATGCGCTTGTCAGTCGGCAGGGAGTAGAACTTTGTCCCATTGCTGACGAAGTCTTTCAACTTGCTAAGCCGAGCATTCAACTCCTTTTCCTCCTTAATCATTCGGTCGACATACGTCTCTTCGCCACCGAAGAGGTCAGTGATGGCATCGAGCAGGGCTTTCACCTTGTCCCACGTATAGATCTTGTTCGTACAGATGGCCACGATGAGACCACCCACGATAGCAACGGCATAGTTCCAGCCGCCGAGACCGAAGTCAAGTCCATTGCACAGGACGAACAAGCACGCAGTAGCGAGCGAGAGCACCCACGAGAGGATGGTGTTCGCCAGGTCAGAGGTGATGTTGAAGATACCTTTGATGGTGGACGTGAGCAGCAGTTCTGCTGCCATCATGGTCGGAATAACAACTTCCAGTTGTTTGATTACATCGATAATCGTTGTCATAATTTTGTATTTTAAAGGGTTAATATTGATTTCTATTAGTAGAATGGATAGAATAAAATAGAATGCTATTCGTCAGCAGCAATCTCTTCTCCTGATGCAAGACGAGTAAGGCGGTCTGTCAGCCCCTTGTTAGCATCCTTGACATTCATGTCGGCAGAGATGGCCTGCATCTTCGGTGTATGGTAAGAGAGCAGTTCTATCTCGGCCTTCGCCCTATCGGATGCTCGCATGCTGATGCAGTCTACTTCGTATTGCGAGAACATCTCGCCTTTATGTTGCTCAACAAACTCTTCCTTGATAACCTTAGCGATGCTCATGGCACTATCGGCTTTGGGGTCGATAATGAAGACGCTAGGGCTTATATCCTCAGCCTTGATAGACTTGGAGAAGTAGTCCACTGAGTGTTCATGGAGCAGCACCTTCAACGGGTTATCCTTGTTGGGAGTGCCTTTAGCGCGACCGCCTGTCTTTGGTTTTCCTTTTTGAAACGGCATATATTCAATCGATATTATTACGATGCAAAAGTACAATAGTATTTTTGCACGAAAATAATAACTATTAAAAAGCAAACAACATGATAGGAAGTATTATCGGAGGAGCCATCGGAATGGGCTCATCCATTCTTGGCGGACTTGCCGCTAGTCAAGCAAATCAGAACGCCTATGATGCCACCATGAAAAACCTGCGTCGGCAGCGCGAGGAGAACCAGAACTGGTACGACCGCCGCTACAACGAAGACTCAACCCAACGTGCCGATGCACAGCGCATCCTCAGGATGACTGCCGATGCCATCCGTCAGCGCAACCGAGCCGCTGCCGGTACCGCTGCCGTCATGGGTGGCACGGAGGAGAGCGTCGCCGCTACCAAGGAGGCCAACGCCAAGGCTATGGCCGATGCCACCAGCCGCATCGCTGCTGCCGGAGAGGCTCGCAAGGACGACATCGAGCAGTCCTACCGCACCGCCAACACCTCCATCAACAACTCCATGGCCAATGCCGAGAGTGCCTACGAGCAGGGCATAGCCAACGCCATCACGCAGGCCATGCAGGGCGTACCAAGCGCAGCAGGAGCCGCAGGGATGGCCTACGATGAGTATCAGTTGGAAAGACAGAACCGAAACAGTAAAGGAGGGAACCATGCCGATAGATGACAAGAAAAAGCAGCCCCTCATATCCCCCGAGGAGGCTATCCGCAGGGCTCGCGAGGCACAGGTGCCACAGGTGAATACCTCCTTCAATCCCGAGACCTCGCCACTCAATCCCAACAAGAAAACCTTCGACGCTCGTCTGCTGCCCGATGGCTACAAGTTTGGCGAGGGAGTGAAACCCGATGCCCCTACCCCTGCCCCCGAAGACGAGAGGAGCGAGCAGCGTCGCGCCATCGATGACCTCTATGAGGCCGCAAAGCAGCGTGTCGCCCAGCATCCCAAGCAGGAACGTCTGGAGCGTGCTCACGCCCTTATCAGCGGCATCAGCGACCTCGGACGCTCTATTGCCAACATGTACTTCACCAGCCAAGGCGCACCCAACGGATTTAAGTTCGACGAGGGTATGAGCGAGGCTGCCCGTAAGAGAGCAGAGAAAGCCCTTGAGCGGAGGGAGAAGGAGCGCGAGGCCTACTACAAGTATGCCACCGAGACTGCGGATATGGACTACAAAGAAAGGCAGAGCGATGCCAAGATGGCATTGAAACAGCGCGAACTAGACCTGAGAGCAGACAAACTTCTTCAGGCGAAGAACGAGGCCGAGTGGAAACATGGCATCGAGGAAGCCAAGTTGGAGGTACAGAAGCAGAGATTGTCTGTCCAAGAAGATTTCAACAACAAACGTATCTCTTTGGCTCAGCAGAAGGCCGCGATAGAGCGTCTGAACAGGGTAGACCATAGGCTTGCTGAATACGAAGAGAATTACGAATACGACCCCGTTTCTGGCAAGGTTACAAAGAAGATTAGGACAGTCAAGAATCCCGATGGAACTAAACAAACCGAGGAGATTACTCCCCAGCAGTCCAAACCCGCAACGCCATCGAACAATAATCCTGCTGGAAATACCAGTGGCAATAGCACGCCTGCAAAGAAGACTTTGCCCTCTCCCGCGCCCAAAAAGAAAAGATTACCTAACCAATAAAAAACAATAGCATGACGAACCCCGACAACATCAAGGCATTATATAAAGAACTACAAAACACATACGAACTTGGCAGCGAAGACGAGTTCAGACAATACCTGAGCGACGCGAACAACCGCGAAGCATTGCGAAAAGAGTTATCGGCAGATTATGATGTCGGTGACTCTGCATCGTTTTCTCAGTATCTCGGTTTTGTAGATAACGAGCCTACACCATCCGCCGCTCCCACCCAGCAGCAGAAACCCGCCCAGCAGAAACCCGCTCAGCAGCAGCCCAAGCGGACGTACATGCCTGCAGAGGTGTACTCACAGGCTGGTGATAAAAGGACATACGAACCATCTAGCAGCGAGGTACACCCCCTGCAGCGTCAGCAGAAACCTGTCAAGCAGCAGCCCACCCAACAAGAGAACATACTCGAACAAGAAGGTAATGAACCTCTCGGCCCAGAGCGTTTCGCAAAAGCGATGGAGGCTCAACAAGCGTTGAACAACATCCAAAAGATAGAGACGGAGCGTAGGGAAGCCATCCAAAAAGGTAATACACCATTTGGTGGTCAAGAGCGCAGATACAATCCCGTCACCAAGAAGTTTGAGAATGTATACTATACTCCTACTGGAGATGTTGTTGGGAGTGAAACGGAGCAGCAGAGGTCTCGCATGGCCGTCAATGACGCTTTTGCACAGACAGATCTAGGAAAAGCATACAAAGAAGCCCAGCGGCAAGCAGACATAAGAGATAGAGCATGGGGAGAGCGCAAAGCAAGAATGCGTGGCTACGACAAAGACTTTGGTGTTGCATCGGAAGAGGCATGGAATATGGCTAACGAGAGGACAACTGCCGCTCAGGCAAAGACTGCTCTCAGCAAAGCCTTCGTGTTTGGCGACCCCTTGTCGAATGCCGTAATGCTTAAGGAAGACCAGTTCAGAAACCAAGACCTCACCAAGATGTCTGATGATGCATGGAACAACCTTGGCAAGGAAAAGCAGGAAGCCATCATCGAAGACTATATTGGTATGCTCAAGTCCCAATATAGTGGTGGAGATGGTGAAGGCCCAACGATGTCGCAGGAAGAGGCTGAGCGCATCCTTCGTGAGCAGGCAGAGAAGATGGCAAGAGCCGCTAGCGACCAGAAGATGTATGAGGTGGCTCTCGCGAAAAATGCTCCTGAGAATGTTGCCGACTTCTTTATGAGAAAGGTCATTGGTGCTAACATGATTACCAAACTAATCGAAGCCGCCGCTCGCGCTACTACAGGTAGCAATAGTGCTATGCAGGTACGAGACGAGGCGAACCAAAAGTTTGAAGATAGCAACAAGGCCGTAGGTCTCGCAGGCACCGTTGTCGGAATGGGTCTTGACCCCACCACATGGGCAGCAGGAGCCGTTGGCGGAGCCGCCACAAAGGGTGCACTTTGGCTAGGAGGAAAGGTGGCCGGAGAAGCAGCAACAAGAAAGTTTGCCACCACGCTCGCAGGTCGTACCTTGAGTGGCATTGTTGGAGGTGCAGGCAACTTCGGAACGTTTGAATCCGCTAACGAGATGCTTGACCAAGTACGCATGGGAGGTCATCGCAACGAGGAGACAGGCGAGATTGAGGGCTATGACCTCGGAGCAGTGGCCAAGAGGTTTGGTCATGGTGTCCTGATGGGCTCGGCAAGCGGAACGGTTGCACCTCTTTTGGGCAACGTGAGCGATAAACTTGTCAATGCGACAAGCAGCACCTTCGGCAAGGCTGGTGTACGCGCAGGAGAACTTGGCGTGAGCACACTGGCAGAAGGAACAATATTCTCTATACCCGAGTGGATAGAGGGAGATAGAGATGCCATGGACGTATGGACAGACAATCTGGCCATGATGCTCGCTTTCAAGGGGCAGCATGTGGCTAAGAGCGGCATCAGAGCCGTCAATGACATCATGTCTTCCAATCAGCGTATAGCAGAATTACGCGGCCTGCCTAGACGTGAAGTATTACGCGGATGGGAAACCAGGTTACGTGATGCCCTGAATGGTCATGAAGGTATGGCGTTAACAAGAGAGGAGGCCGATGAACTTAAGAAAGCAGGTTATGACGACCTCAACCAACTCGTAGAAGACTACAACGATTACATCAAGAGCGGAAAAGAAAACGGCAGCATAGGACCAGAGCGTCAATTGACGGGACGAGATGGTGAAATCCCATACAATCGTTTTGAGATGCTCATGAATGATGGTAGCGTGAGTGAGGCAGCAAGAGCGAAGATGTACTACTATCTGACAGGTAAGACCATGCCCATGAGCACCGTCATGGGTTCAAGCATTATAGAGTATACGGACGACAAAGGAAATGTTACTGGGTACACAGTCCGTTCTATTGGTGCAAATGGCGTTATCACTAGCCGCAACTTCAATAGCAAAAGCCGTGCCGCCCAAGAGGTTGAGAAGATTAATCGTCAGGTCGAGTTGAATAGCATCGACATTGGAGAACGTTATTGCGATAGAAATAGCGACCAGAAGCGTATGTTTGAGGCATGCGAGACCGTAGCAAGAGCGAAGGGTGTGCCTGCTCGCAGTCTCTATGAGATGATGCAAAAGGACAGAGAGGGCATGAGCGATGTGGAACGCACATGGGTCGATGAAATATCAAAAGCCTATGATGAGATAGACGCAAACAAGTATGCATCTGGCGGCATTCGTAATGATATTAACGAAGAATATAAAGTTAATATCGATTCCATCATAAAGAAAGAGCCCAAGCGGAGAAGTGAATGGGAACAATCGGCATTGGACGATTATGTGGAACGTCTCTGGGCGGATGTGCAGAGAGAAGAAAACGAAACCGCTCCTGATGGTCGTAGACGTTTAGACGCAGGAGATCCAAGTGCAGATAGAGAGACTGATGCTTTCGACAACGGCTATGATGCCGATGAGGAAGGACAGCGCGACATCATGACCGAGGCCGAGATGGGCGAGCCTACTGCCGAGCGGCAGGCAGCAGTGGACGGCGTGCGACAGCGTATCGAAGACGATGCAGACATGTTCATCGCAGGTGTACGCGATGCCAAGAAACCTCACCTCCGCAAGGATGGCTCCGAGCAACTCGCGACATTGAAAGAGAAGGATGCCAACGGCAACGACAAGGTCGCCTACATCGTCGATGGTAATGTCGTCATGACTCCTGACGGCTCGATGGTAGACCCCGAAGCCAGTGACCGCAGTATTGTCATCTTCGACCCTGCCACAGGCGAAAAGAAGATGATAGACCCGACAAGCGACATGGGTATACTGCATGCCAACCCCATCGTGACCGCTGACGAGATAGAATTAAACCTGCAAAACGAAAAACAACGTTACATCCAGCAGCGTCTTGACGAGGTACAAGGGAAAGTGAACGTTGAACCCGGACAGCAGATATCCATGCCTGATGGGACACAAGCCACCGTCCTTTCAGCAGATGGAGAGAACATCACCATCCAGACTGCCGACGGCCAGCAGCAGACGATGCCGCAGGCCGAGGTGCAGCGTATCGCCGACGAGTTGAAGATGGCCGACTACATGGAGCGTCACCCCGAAGCGCAGCAGGATACCGAGCAACCAACCGAAGAAACCTCGGAGCAACCCACCGACAATATCGTTGAGGGCGCACCCTCCGAGTTCGTCCCCAATACGCGTATCATGGTACGCGATGATGACGGAGAGAGCAAGGAGGCCGTGGTGCAGGGACGTGTGCGCTACGACCAAGAGAGCAGGCAGTTCGTCCCCGATGAGAACGGCCAGGTCATAGAGTACCTGATGGACGGCGAGATGCACCACGACCAGATAAATGCCCTCAAGAACAAGGTAGAAGGATATGTGGCCGCTCCTACCGCTGAGACCGAGACCGCTCCCGAGGAAGTCGCCACTACCGAGCAGCAGGAGCCGCCCACCGAGCAGACCGAAGAAGTGCCCACTACTGAGGAGATGCAGCAGCCCACTGAGGAGCCTACCGCCAGCGAGCAGGCCGCTCCTGCCCGAGAGCCCATGCCCATGCATAAAGTCCGAAAAAAGATTGATGGCAAGATGCAAGAGGTAGAAGAGGAAGACTATATGGCCACGACTCCCTCGCGCGCGTATCAATATTTATATGAAGAGGCCGTTGGCCTCGGACTGAAACCAGAGACCGCTGACAATCTTGTGCAGGCTAAGATAAAGGCCGCGCAAAATGACGTAGAAAAAGCCGCAAAGGCCACTGGTCCCATCGTCAGCATCCTGCAGAAGCAGAGAGAGGTGGACTATTGGAACGAGGTAAAGAATTTGCGCAGTCAGGCCATGCTTGAAGAAGTCGAGCGCACCAGAGAGCAGCGTGCGGCAGAGGCCAAGCAAGCAGCCGAGAGAAGAGAGCAGCGTCGCAACACCGAGATAGGAGAGGCTGGCAGCACTCCTGCCGAGAAATACAATACCTCCAACAAGATTGTCGGCAACAAGGTAAGCCGCACCATCGCTGACAAGACCAAGATAAAAGGCCACTATGTGCTTGTCGAGGCCGATGCACTGACACCTAGTCACGACCCATTCAACGGCTGGAAAGTCAGCGAAGGTTTCCCCACCACCGAGGACGGCAAGAGCGTGAACGACCGAGTATATGAGGGCGACAAGGAAGCACAGGACTTCACCGAGAGCATAGCCCTAGTGTACGATGGTCAGGCCGTGAGCGAGATACCCGTAGTGAGCAGCGAGGGTATTGTCTACGATGGAAACGGCCGCACCATGGCCGGGCAGATAGCGGCACGAAACAACACCGATGCCGAATACATAGAGGCATTGATGGAGAACGCTGCCAACTTCGGCTTCACCGAGGATCAGGTGCAGAGCATGAGCCATCCGCGTGTGGTGATGCAGGTAGACGAGGATATGCCCTATAACGCTACCACCTTTGCACGCTTCAACAAGGACAGCAAGAAGAAGATGAACAACGTCAACAAGGCCGTGTCCATAGGCAAGCAGATGACCGACTCGGCACGCGATGCCATGTTGGATATTCTAGACCGCTACGGAACCATTGACACCTTCTTTGGTAGCGAAGTGGCCGCTGCCGATGTGGTGAACATGCTAGTCGATGGTGGGTTTATTACCCAGCAGGAAGTTCCGGCATTCAAAGAGAAGAGCAGCGACGGCAAGATGTTGTTAAGTGCCGACGGCCGCAGTTTCGTCACCAACACCTTGCTCGGCACCTTGTTCGACGAGGAGGCCATCCGCAGACTTGGCGACGACAAGGATTTGAAGAACTCCTTGCTGAGAGCCGTCCCGAAGATAGCCGAGAACCGCAGACTTGGCGACTATGCACTGACCGACGAGATCAATACTACCATCGAATTGCTTTATGATGCACGCCGAAACAAGATGACATTCGACCAATACAAGCGTCAGGGCAACCTCGTTGAAGGAATGGTGGAAGACCGCTATGAGCCGATAGTAGTAATCTTGGCCGATGAATTAAGTTCGGGCGTGGACAATTTTAGAACGTTTTTGACGTTATGGAATGAAACAGCGGCGAATGATGCGGCCACTGGAGGTGAGACCTTGTTCGGTAAAAGGACAAAGGAAGACCTCAAAAAGGTTGTAATTGAATATTATAAATCACAAAGAAATAACGATGGACAACACAACGACAAACCAGCAGCAGGCACAAGCGAGCGAAGACCTGAAAACGAAGAAACTGGCACTGGCGTGGGAGATATTCAAGAAGATGCACGGAGTGTCGGAGCAGCAGCCACAACAGAACAGCCCGCAGCAGAGCAACAAGTAGCAGAACAGAGCGAAACCTCCAGCCCCACTGCAGAGCAGCGTGTGATTGGTCAGGCTATGGTCGACCAGTTGGAGAACATGGGTGAAGATGTGGTCACCGACCTCTCCGAGATGCGTCGTGTCCATCGTCAGGCCGAGCAGGACAAGAGCGAGAGTGGCAGACTCCGTCACTTCCGCGCCGCCGACGGCAAGATCTATGGCTTCACCTACCGAGGGAAGATATACCTCGACCCGCGTCGCATCGATGCCGAAGTCCCAATCCATGAGTATGCCCACCCGTGGTGTGAGGCATTCCGCATGCTCAACCCCGATGGGTGGAAAGAGGTGGTGAACATGATGCAGGGCGACCGCGAGACATGGGAACTCGCGAAAGCCCTGAACCCCGACCTCACCGACCCCAACGACATCGTCGAAGAGATGATTGCCCGTGGCAGCGGCAAGAACGGCAAGGCAAGAGCCGAGGCCGAATACCGCCGCATGGGAAAGGGAAGCAACTTCGGCAACGTATGGAACAATATCGCCAAAGCCATTCAGGACTTCTGGAAGAAGATAGGCGACTTCCTCAACATCAAGTACGAGACTCCCGAGCAGATATACGACCAGGTCGTAAAGGATTTTGCCAACAAGGTCAACCCTCGCAAGCGCATCGATGAATACCTCAAAGAGCGCGATGCAGAGTATCTGCAGGCCGTTGAGAGCGGAGACGAGGCCAAAGCAAGAGAGTTGTTCGATGCCGCCCTCCGAGAGAACATCGGCAACGGCATGACCCCCTATGTGGCCGCAGGCAAGTATCGTGGAGGTATGGACAGACTGGCGAGAGGTGTGAAGAGCCGCGACCCGAAGGTTATTGCCGAGGTGGCAGACCTCTTGGCTCCCCTCATCCCCGAGAATGCCGTCTTGGTGCCTGCCCCCAGCCATAGCGGAACGGCTACCGACATGCTCGACGTAGCCAACGCCATCGCAGAACGCACAGGTGCACCGGTGGCAGATGTGCTACGTAGCGAGCAGCGTGCTAGCCAATACGACGCCAAGAGACAAGGACAGCCTATCTCCTCGTCGAACATGGGCATCCGCATGGAGGGACAATTGCCGGAGGGCAGAATCCCCATCGTCATAGACAACGTTGTGGACACTGGCAATACCGCTGAGGCCTGCATCAAGGCCTTGGGCAAAGGTGTTGTGGTGAGTCTCGCTGATGCTGCCGACCGCAGGAAGCATGTGGCCTCGTTGAAGAGTGCCAATGTGGTGGCTCGCGACAAGAACGGCAACGTTGTGCCGCTGAGCCAGCGTTTCACCCTTGGTGGCAGCAACTACCTTGCCAAGCAGAAAGGCGAGCAGGGGAAAGGCGTAAGCGAGATGCAGAAAGCATTGGTCAACGGTCTTGTCAACCTGATACGCTCCGCGAAAGTGGACATTACCACCGCCAAACGAGAAGGACAGCGTATGCTCGATAAGTACAGAGCATTGGCTCGACTGATGAACGTATGGCATGGAACTGGTGCAGACTTTGACCGCTTCGACCACCATGCGCACATGGGCGAAGGCGAGGGCGCGCAGGCATTCGGATGGGGAACCTATGTCACCCAAGTGAAGGATATAGGTAAGCATTATGCGGAGAAGATTGGCGACAATGGAAGTCACTACCTCTATGAGGTAAAGATACCTAATGACACTGGTTATAACTACGACAAGCCTGTAGCCAAGGGCGAGCGTATGGATATTGCCGACGCTATTAGAGGTCACGAGATTAATGACATTGCCAAGCGCTGGCATGCATTCCACACCATCAACAAGGAAAGCCGCCGAAATGTGGCAGCATTGGTGAGAGAACTTCCGGAAGAGTCGCTCGCTAGAGAAAGGCACGGCAGAATGTGGATGCCCGGCGGAATAGATTCGCTAGCCAACTCCATAGAGAAAGGTCAGTTGTCTGCCACCGAGATATACGACAAGATAGCCGACGCAACGAACTTCAATATCGCTAATGAAATAGTGGAGAAGAGCGGTATCGACAATCCGTTTAATAATCTTGCGATGGAGATAGAGCGCAGTGCCATGTCGATGCAACAGATTGAGTACGCCATCGCCCACCTTGTGGGTGACAACGAGGCTGCAGAAATCATGAAGCCGTTCAAAGAAGACTTCGAAAGCAAAAATAACGATGGAAACGTCAGATACCTCGACTGGGATAGGATATCGCAGAAAGACGAGAAGGTTTTGAGTGATGCACTTACCGCTATGGGGATGTCCATGGAGGAGCGCGAGGCTGTTGACAGTAACATGAAACGCTACCCATACAAGCACTTCACCGATGCAAACGGAAAGTCTGTGGACATCTTCGGTAATATGAAAGGGGAGGCACTCTACTATCAGTTGAAAGAACTGCTTGGTAGTAAAAAGGCCGCGAGCGACTTCTTGCACACTATCGGGTACACAGGAATACGCTACCTTGCTAAATACCTTAGTGGTGGCCGCTCCGACGGAGCAATGAACTACGTCATCTTTGATGAGAACGACCTCAAGATTATCGACAAGATACGTTTCCACAAGGCCGATAACGGCGACTATGTGCCAGAGATGAAGCCCACCTTCTACTCCAACGCCATGAATGCCGTAGAGGGCATCAAGCAGGAGAAAGCCACCGCTGAGCAGTGGATGGCCATGCTGCAGAAGAACGGTGGTCTCAAGGCTGGCGAGGACAAGTGGATAGGCTTGAGCGACTGGCTCAACGAGCATAAGGGCAAGAGCCTCACCAAGCAGGAGGTGCTGGACTATATCCGCGAAAACCAGATTGAGATTGAGGAGGTGAACTATGCCAACAATGGCGACTACAGCAAAAACCCAAGAATGAAAGAACTGCAGAGCGAATACGATGGGCTTGTGGCGCAGGCATACGAAGAGGAGAGGAAGATGAACCACGAATTTGTTGCCTTCGACGACGAGATGACGGAGAAGTACGGAGAGGGGTGGATGGACAAACTAGACGAGGGTGACAGAAGACGCAACGATGTTCTGACAGCACGCTATGAGAAATACAAGAACCCCGAAAAGTATGCGATGGCGGAGATGGTGTCAAAGTATGGAGACGATTTCGAACTAGCATTTGAAACAGGTATAGATGGACTGCAGCCAGTTACGGATTATTACTCAGGCAATATTTCAGGAGCAGCAAAGTACTATTTAGGCATTAACGAGAATGACATCAACGAGACCCGCCTTAACTACACCACCGACTTCCTTGACAACAAGCGCGAGATAGCATTGACGGTGCAGAGCATTGAGCCGTGGAACGAGAGAGACGAGATACATTTTGGCGATGCCGGAGAGGGTCGTGCCGTGGTGTGGGTGAGGTTTGGAGAAACTACCGATGCCGACGGCAACCGCGTCCTTGTCATCGACGAGATACAGAGCAAGCGCCACCAGGAGGGAAGAGAGAAGGGGTATGGCGGACAAGAGAGGTTTGAGGCTGTTGCCGACGAAGTGGCGGCTGCATACGATGTGTCGACAGAGAGGGTTATGAGAGACCCCTATGACATTGCCAATGCCATTCAACGAAACAACCCCGAGCTGGCACAACGGCTACGCGACGCTTATGAAAACAGAGATGGTGTTCCCGACGCTCCCTTTGAGAAGAACTGGCACGAGGTGGCCATGAAGCGCATGCTCCGCTATGCTGCCGAGAACGGTTACGACAAGGTGGCTTGGACTACGGGCGAGCAGCAGGCGGAAAGGTACAATATCGGTAATGTTATTAATAAGATAGAGAAAGAAAGAAAAAATACCGATGAAACATATATCGACCTTACTATTGCACAAACAGGAGGAACAATATCCCTTACCGTTAATAAAGACGGAGAGATAACAGATGTGAACCGCCGAGAGTATAGTGGTTTTATTGGAAAGCCTTTGTCTGATGTTATAGGGAAAAACCTTGCTGATGAAGTGCTGACATCACGTAGACGTTCATTTGACGTTGAAGATATGATGGTAGGTGGCGAGGGCATGAAGGGCTTTTACGACCAGATACTGCCGCGCTTCATGGACAAGTACGGCAAGAAGTGGGGTGTGAAGACCACCGACATCAACCTGCCCAACATCGGAGACAACGGACTCACCATGCACTCCATCGACGTGACACCCGAGATGAAGCAGAGCGTCATGGAAGGCCAGCCGATGTTCTTCCGCACCGAGGATGGAGAGGTATGGGGCTACGCTCTCAACGGCAAGATCTATATCGACCCGAGTGTCGCCACACCCGAAACTCCCATCCACGAATACACACACCTGTGGACTTCCGCCCTTCGCAAGGTCAACCCTGCAGCATGGGAGCGTCTGAAAGACGAGATGCGTCGTCAGGAGAAACTGATGGACTATGTACGCGGTAAGTATCCCGAACTCACCAACGAGGACGAGTTGCTCGACGAGGTCTTTGCCCACTACAGCGGCAAGCGAGGAGCAGAGCGTCTGGAGGCCGACATGCGCGAGGCCATCGCCAAGGAGAAGGACTACACGATGAAAGCGCAGGTGGCTATGGTCTTCCACAAGTTGCGTGACATCCTGCAGAAGTTCTGGTCGATGGCTCGCGACCTCTTTGCCGGGAAGGTGGAGGGAGTGGAGAACATGACCGCCGAGGACTTTGCCGACATGGCCATGGGAGACCTGCTGAACGGATTCAACCCCGTAGAATCAGAGAAGAAAGCCGAAGAGAAAACCTTGATGGCTGCACACAACATCAGCGAGGAGAAACTGAGGAAGGCATTGAAACAAGGTGGCTTTGCCAACCCGAGTATGGCTGTTGTTGATACCAAAATACGCATACATGACGAGGGTGGCGAAATATCACTCATACCTAAATCCAGTCTTATCGACTCTCGCAGCAGTCGTAACGCAGTTACTTATGGCGGAGACGCTTGGACATCTATGTATCCGACAGTAGAAAAGCACATGAGCGATAAAGGAGCAGATGCATACTACAAGGATGTCAACGCCGTATCGGACAATAGCGATATAACAAGACAACTGAAAATGGCATGGGACGGCCACCTTGATGGTAGAAACTCCGAAAAACTTGCCTATTGGTATCTTAAAGACAGGGGCATCGAACCTGAGAATGCACTCTATGAAAGCGGATACACCGAAGAGCAGCGCAATCGTTTCTCTGAACTTACCAACAACGGAGAGAAGCATTTTGAGGATATGACCGACGAGGAGCGCAATGACATCATTGCCATGATGGCAGAAGAAGAAGGTGTAAGCATTGAAGAGAAACTTGAGCAGTACCAAAGACTGAAAGAAAAAAACGAGGCTCTTTTAGAAAATGGCACTTTGTCTTCATTCAGACAAAGAATTGCTCAGAAAGTCTGTGATGAAATCGACAAGTACGGTGTATCGCTATCGCCAGTGAACAACTTCATGAGCAAGATGCAAATCGCGCTTGAAAATGATGGGGAATTGAATATAGCCGCCACATTGAATAACGCCTTTAATAAGGTGCAGAATGAAGGCATGATATCCGATTTCAACCGCTGGTTAGAAGAAAAGGAAGAGAAGTATGGGGTGGAGGAAAAAATCTTCAATGGTTATTATAGCGACGGCATGCGGAAATATTTGCCCAATACGTTGGAGAATGCCAGCATGGTAATGAACAACAATGGAGACGCAAATGCACTTGATAGCACATCTTTAAATGCTACAAGAGCCGACCTGATGTACAAAATGCAAAGTCTAGACGACATCCGCAAACATCGCGACCTGCTGAGTTCGGAAGAAGAATACGACAAACGACAGGATGAGATGACCGATAAGATGCTGAATATAGCGACAGAATTAGGAGGCATGCAAAAGATCAGCGACAACACATTCGCTAACATTGACTATGCCATTCAACGCATGCAGGATGCTTTCACAAAGAAAGACCCCATCGGCTACCTCAACAAAGAGTACGGCTACAATATTGACAAGAACGGAGACTTTGCCAAACAATTGCTCAGTTTCATGAAGGAGGTGAGAGACCTTCCCGTGAAGTACTTCGAGACCAAGTTCAGACGCCCTGTAATGCTTGACGAGTTTGCTATTGCCATAGTCCCCGAAGGGACGTCGGAAGATGTTGTCAAAGCCCTGCAGAACGCCGGTCTTGATGTGCGCACCTATGACGGCACTCCAGAGAATCGCAAAGATGTTACACTTGAGGCCGTGAGAGGCAGGGACGACATACGGTTCCAGAAGGAGGGAGAGCAGATAAGAACCGATGCATTCAAGAACTTCTTCGGAGATTGGGAGAAGGCCATAAGAGCAAATATGGCAGAATCCCTAACCCCAATTGGACTAGATGGGCTTAATCATCTATCAAAAAAGGAAGCAGAATCTATCGTTGAGAAGATGGAAAAAGGAGAGAATAAACACGATGGAAGAAAAGCCGTTTGGGTAAAAACTTCTATTGGCAAAATATTAGGCCATAAGGGGTTTGATAATTCGTTGTTGATTCATAAATTAAAGGATATTTTTGACAACAGCATCCCTATGACGGATGAGCCAGAAATTACAAAGGATGGACATAAGTCTCATAATAATTTCAAGGGTTATCATCATTATGTCGGTAAGGTGTCTCTTGGTGGTAAAGAATATTATGTAAGATTTACACTACAAGAGGTCAACACTAAAAGAAAGGATATTATTCCTAATCAACTACACTCAGCACAAGTAAGTGATATAGAAATATTCAGCACCAATCCTCGTGTAAACACTGGGAACAACCCAGCAACTGCGAATATTGGTGCCGAAAAAGTTGATGCAAAATTACAACAATTTTTTGATTCTGCAAAAAATATTTCAAAAGTAGTTGATAGTGAGGGTAAACCGCTTGTTGTTTATCATGGTGCATACGATGGAGGATTCTCGATTTTTGACAAATCAAAGAGGGGGACGGCCACAAATGCCAAGAGTGCCAAGAAGGGCTTTTTCTTCACCGATAGCAAGAAATGGGGAGAAGAGTACGCTCGTCGTAGCGCAAACGGAGAATTGTATGAGGTTTACCTTAATATGAGGAATCCGCTTGTTATGGACTATAAAGGCAAGAGCGTTAACGCTGATGAGGAGTTGAATAAACTTATCAATCAAGCAAAGCGCGAAGGTTACGACGGTGTTATAGCCAAGAACCTCAAAGACGGTTTTGAAGTGCACAATCAGTATGTTGTATTTGAGCCCAACCAGATTAAGAGTGCCACCAAAAACAATGGAGACTTTGACCCTGACAACAACGACATCTATTTCCGCTCCCTCGACCCCGAGAGCGACAACGTGGTAGACAATGCCGAAGTTGGCACCCGTCCGCTCTCCGACCGCGAGAAGGTTGCCAAGTTGGAGGCCGAGCCGAAGGTAAAGGTTTACCGCTCCATGCAACTCATTGATGGAGAACTCTACCCGCCCATGAGTGCCAAGAGCGATGGACAACTCCGCGAGCCCAGCCGCCTCGGTGTATGGGAGGAGGCCGACGAGCGTCCCGACATGGCAGACAACAACGGCAAGTTCACCCTCAACAAGGGCAACGGCAAGTCGCTGAAAGCCGCCTACAACCCCTACATCCACACCAGCCGCTCCATGCTCAACGACCAGTTCAGCGAGGCACAGACGAGACCCAACCTCGTAGTGGTGGAGATGGAAGTACCCGAAAGCGAACTCACCTCCGACTACAAGGCTGAGAAAGCCAAGGACAGCGTGGGAGCCAAGCAGTGGAAGGCAGGTGTCATCCAAGGCCAGTTGAGCGGCACTCGCGAGGTTATCCTGAGCCGCTGGGCGAAGCCCGTGCGTATCGTCCCCGATAGCGAGGTCGCCGCCAGCATCGCCGAGCAAATCAAAGGTCAGGTGGCCGTGATGCCTAGCAACGTGGTCACTCCCTCCGTGCGTGCCGAGTTGGAGAAACTGGGTGTGCAGTTCGTGGAGACCGACAACACTGGCAGACTGGTTGACGGCCCGAACAAGGGCAAGACATGGTCAAAGGTCTACGGAAAGAACAATGCCAATTGGGCGATGTCGCGCGAGGGCGATGGCATCTCTAATGCTCGCACCTATGGCGAGGCTCTGGAATCGGCACGCCGTGCAGGCTACACCAAGAAGCAGTTCGACCAGATGCTGAAAGACCAAGAGCGTCGCCACCGCCAGCGTGTGGCAGACTTCATCGACAAGTTGAACCTCACCGACCGCGTGACTGTGGTGGACTCCATCGACGAGGTGGAGGGTCTCACCAAAGAGCAGCGTGAGCAGCGCAAGGACAAGAAAGGATGGTACGACCGCCGCAACGGACGCATCGTCGTCATCCTCGACAACCACCATAGCGTTGACGACATCCTGAAGACCGTACTTCATGAAGGAGTGGCACACCATGGTTTGCGTGCCCTCTTCGGCAAGAACTTCGACAACTTCATAGGCAACGTCTATGCCGCTGCCGATTACGACGTGCGTAAGAGAATCAACGAACTCGCCAAGCAAAAGAATTGGGACATCCGCACCGCTACCGAGGAATACCTCGCAGGCCTAGCCGAGGACACCGAGTATGACAACATCGAGAACAGCCCCTATGCAGGATGGTGGACGAAGATCAAGACTTTGTTCTTCGACATGCTGCATAAACTTGGTATCGCTGGCGAGAAGTTCAGAGAAATCTTGAGCGACAACGAACTCCGCTACCTGCTTTGGCGTAGTTACAAGAACCTCACCGAGCCGGGACGCTTCCGCAGTTTCGTTGACGAGGCCGAGGACGTGGTGATGCAGGACAAGTTGAAGGTGGGCGACTACGAAGTTATCGACTACGCCCATCCGCGTCAGGGAGGTGAAAGGAAACGCCCTGACGATGCCGAGAACACCCCCAAGGACAACGCCTATTGGAATTGGGTCGAGAGCCTAGAGGGTGACATGTACACTATCGAAGAGGCTCGCAACGTCCTGAGGAATGCCTACCTTGAATATCCCCACGCCACTGGCGAGAGGAAAGAGCAGATACAGGGAGCCATAGAGGCCTTGCGTCCGTGGATAGAACTCATGGAGCAGGACGAGGACATTCAGGAGAAAGGAGCATGGTGGAGCGATGCCGCCGAGCAGCAGAGCGATGCGGTAATACTAGGCCATGATGGTGACACCTACAAGGCCGTAGGCAAGTCTGCCGATGCAGTCTCTAAAGCCTTGGGTATCCCGAAAGCCGCCGACGGCAGCGTGAGTTTCCCGGCTGACGACATTGACAAGAACCTGCCCAAGTTGGTACGTTCAGGTCTCCGCGTCGGCATCGCCGAGCGTCTCCCCGAAGGAGCATCCGAGGATGACGTGATGTTCCGCGATGGTGACGATACTCCCAACATGGAGCAAATCAGCGAAAGCATACTGAAAGAAGCATCTAGGAATACTGCAGATGCAGAGGCAAGAGACAATGCCATGAGGGCTATCGGAGACAATCTTGAGAACCTACGCAAAGCCATGAGCCTGCAAAGGGAGTTTGACCGAAATACCGTGAACCGAGTCACAAGGCTGGCAAAAGCATTGATAGGTAGCGGCTATCTTGATGGTCTACGCTCTAGCGAGGTGAAGCGACTGCTCTCTGCCGTAGAGAATAGCACTGGCAAAGAGAATATCAAAGGTGGCCTGCAGAAGGTTATGGACATCATGATAGACAATCAACTTCGTCATGCCGAAGATGCTCTGCATAAACTGGAGAGCATTCGTGGAAGCCGCGTTGATGCCAAAGGCGTTGAGGTGCAAGGTCAACTCGATGTTGCAGGTCAGCGCATGGTGGAGACGTTCAAGAAAGCCCGCAACATGAATCGCAAGGATGTAGAGACACGATTGGATGAAGCGGAAGAGCGCATGGGCAGCGATGATGACATTGTTGCCAATGAAGCAATGCAAGAGCATGCAGGTCTCCAGATGGCACTTGACTATATAGATAATATTAGAGCAAGTGAAATGGTCATCGAAGACCTAGAGCGTGACAAGAGAGAGGAAGAACGCAAGATATATGAGTACGAGGAAGAGCCGATACTTGATGAAGATGGTAATCCCGAATTGAAGAAGGATGGAACGCCAAAGACTATCAAGACCCGCCATATCAAAACTGAATACAAGAACACCAAAGACAATCCTATCAGCGATGACAAGAAGAGAGAGAAAGAGCAGGTAAAGCAAACCATCCAATCCATAGAAGATGGCATCCGAAAAGAGAAGATTGACCAACTGAAAGCCTACGTGGAACTCATAAGTAATCTAGGCGGCACGATGAGAGAAAGCATGGAGCAGGCGAAAGAATGGAGAGAGGCGCAGAAAGAACGTGTTGCCGAGATACAGCACAATGCCAATAGCGACATGGAAGGCAGGCCGAGCAACGAGCATAACGTAAAGGATACAACCTTCCTGAAGAAGGTGAACAATCTGGCTGCAAACACAATCTTTGCTCCTTTAAGCACCTTCACTGAAATGCTACGTTTGTTTGGCAACAAGAGTGCCGGAGGAGAAGGCTATCTCTTCAACCGCTTTGTCCGTGGATTTATCGATGCTAGACAGAAAGAGATTCGTGGAGTTCGTAGCAAGTATGCCATATTGGATGCCAAGGCTCGTGAGGTATTTGGCGACGGAGTTGAGGACTGGGCAGACGTGATGAAAGAAGCCGCCAAAGGCCCTAGGATGATGGTTGACTTCTGGGATGGTGGCAAGATGCAGCCGCACGAGTTACACCAAGGCAACCTGATGTACATCTACATGGTCGACAAGATGAGCGACGGACGTATGAAGTTGCGGAAGATGGGAATAACGGAGGCTGATGTTGATGCCATAACAGAAGCCCTCGACCCGCGACTGAAAGAGTTGGCAGACTGGCTGCAGGAGGAATTCCTAGTTGACACCCGCAAGGAGTACAATGAGACCCACAAGCGGATGTTTGGAGCGAGCATGGCCGAGGTAGAGAACTACTTCCCCTTGAAGATTCTCGCCAATGCCAGAGTGGAGAAACCCGAAGATCTCGATGCTCCTGAGCGCAACGAGGGTATCAGCACAAGGACTGGAAGTATCATCAAGAGAACTGCCAATACCCTAGCCCTAGATTTGACGGGAGCCGATGCTCTTCATGTGATACTTGACCATGTAGCGCAGATGGAGCATTGGAACGCTTTTGCAGAGTACAACCGCGACCTGAACACCTTGCGCACCTACAAGCGATTCAGAAACCAAGTGCAGAACATGACAACCCTCTACGGCAACGGCAAGGAGTTGTGGGAGAAGTTCAACGAGGTGAGCCAGATGGTCACAGGAGCATATCATCCGAAGCAGCATAAACTGGACAAGGGAGCGTTGGAGTTTGCTCAGGGAGTCACGTCTGCTAAAGTGTCGTTCAGAATAAACACGGCATTGAAGCAGTTGCTGTCCCTGCCTGCCTATCTGCCATACATCAACGCGAAAGGTTTCTTCCGTAGCATAGCAAACAACCTAAAGAATAGTGAGACTTCGTTCCAATGGTGCATGAAACATCTTCCCATGTTTGAGGAGAGATGGAAGAGCAGAGTAAGTGGCGACCCGAGACTCGCCAAGACCGCTATGGACTGGCAGAGCAGCCGTGCGAACTTCGTGCAAAAGGTGGCAAGAGTTGGCATGTTACCCAATGCTTTTGTTGATGCGTTGACTGTGAGTATTGGAGCCCATGCCGTCTACGAGACACGTCTTAACGAATACCTGAAAGAGGGCTACAAGCGCGAGGATGCCGAGAAGAAGGCCATACAGGATGCCGAGATAGCCTACAACGAGACGCAGCAGAGTAGCGAGGGCGGATTCCTCTCCACGATGCAGAGAGACAGGACATGGCTGAGCGTGATGTTCACCGTATTCCGCAATGCATCTATGGCCTATCAACGCCAATTGATTGGTGCTCTTCGCAACTTGGGTAACAACCTTACTAAGGAGCAAAGAGAAGACACTTTGGCCTATGAGACCAAGCAGATGGTTAGAGAAGGAATACCTGAAGAACAGGCCGAGGCAGCAGCAAAGAACAGACTGGCTCGCGAGATGAGAAAGAACGCTTTGGCTGTGGCAACCTTCGGATTCATCGTGCAGTTTGCATGGAACCTCGGAGGCAAGATGTGGTATCTACTCTTTGGCGATGACGATGACGAGAAGAGCGAGATGTGGAAAGACGTCTGGGCGCAGAGCATGTTTGGCGGTGTGGAAGGCTTCACCGGTGGTGATGTGATGAGTGAATTTGGCCGTCAGATTGTGAGGGGCGACTATAACCCAAGAAGTCTTGACAAAGACATGCCGCTGTCCAGCGACCTCGCATCCATGATGCAGAAATTTGGACAAGGGAAGGCAGGCGAGGCTCTTAACGACATGCTTAACCTGATTGTGCAGGCAGGCATCGGCGTGAACCCGCAGAGCCTGACGGACATCGTGCTTGCAACTATGGACATGTGCGGCAACGATGTGGAATTGTCGCGCGAGGCTCTTATCTTTGCCACAAGAGTGCTGCAAGTTCCGCAGAGCCAGATTAAGAAGATGTACTTCGACGAGATAGGCATGAATGGTGAAGATGCACAGAAGATGAGCGTCGAGGAACTTGTGGAACGCTACGCACGCTACCAGGTCAAACGTGGTAGAATGATAACACCGTGGCAGTGGGATGATGAAGAGTTGCTGAAAAAGGAGGAGGAGAAAGGCATGAATGCCGTCCGGGAACGCATGAAGAACATGGACACGGAAGAGTTGATTAACATGCGCTATACTGGTGACAAGATGAAGTCCGAGGTGCAGAAAGAGATAAAGAGACGCATGGACGAGAACCCTCTTGGAAGCGATGAGGTGAACGAAGCCTACCAACGTTACGAAGACAAGTACAAAGAATTGGCGGAGTATAACAAGAAGGCAAATGAACTGAGGAAGACTGACCCTCAAGCCGCCAGAGCGATGAAAGAGGACATCCTTAATAACAAGAGTGACCTTTACATCTTCAACTGGTTCAAGCCTCTTGATGGCATGTACGACGAGATGGCAAAGCAACTACCAAAAGCCAAGAGCCAAGAGGAGTATCAACGCAACATGGACACTCTTATTGACTACCGCACTAGAATGGTTGAGGCTTTAGGCGAGACTGATGAGCAGAGGTCATTTGAGATAAGGAACAGCCTCTTCAAAACCTACCAAGACTACATGATGCACTATGTAGAAAGACCGAAAAGATACAAGGCAAAGAAACTATAGTGCAAACTTTATCACCGAGGCGGAGCCCACAAGGCTCCGCTTTTTTTGTACCAAGGCAATGGCAAGGCAATGTCAACATAATGGCAAGGCAATGTCAACTACTTTAATAGATAAAAGGCTCCTATATGCGCGTATACGTATCTTTGCCGTCCGTATAATAGTATCGAAACAAACAAGAATATATCATGGCAGAAACAAAATTGCACCGTCTGAGCCGTGTCCGTATGCCCAAGGGCAGGGAGAGCATGGACAGCGTAGAGAGAGCCAAAGCCATCAATAGTGAGGAACGACAGCGAGGGCAGGAGATATTGATGGAAGCACAAAGCCACTACATGGCCGCTTACAAGTTCCGCAAGGAGCGCGACCGTAACAAACGCTACCACTATGGCAACCAATGGAGCGACATCATCTGTGTCGATGGTGTGAGCATGACGGAAGAGGAGTATATCAAGCAGCAGGGCAACGTGCCGCTGAAGAACAACCTCATCCGCCGCCTGACGAAGAACGTCATCGGCTCTTTCCGCGACCAGCAGGCGGAGCCCTCGTGCTTTGCCCGCGACCGCGACGAGCAGCAGGAGGCCGAGACCCTGAGCACCCTGCTGCAGTACAACCGTCAGTTGAACCACATGGGAGAACTGGAGGCTCGCACCATGGAGGAATTCCTCATAGGTGGTCTCGTGGCACACTACAAGACCTTCGGTTGGCGAAAAGATCGTTACGACTGCTGGACGGACTATGTGCAGCCCAATAGTTTCATCCCGGATGTCAACATGCGCGACTTCCGAGGATGGGATTGCACCATTGTCGGCATGCTCCATGACTACGACTTCAACGCCCTCTGTGCGCAGTTCGCCCATACCGATGAAGACTACAAAAAACTTGATGAAATCTACGGGCAGGCGAAAGACATCAGAAGTGGAGAAGCCAGTTGGAACGATTTCGGCTATGGTGACAGGACTATGAGTAACGACTTCCTCAACCCCATGGACCAGAACCTCTGCCGTGTCATCGAGGTATGGCGCAAGGAGAACAAGCCGCGCTACCGCTGCCACGACTGGAACAGCGGCGAGGTATACAAGATAGACATCAAGGACTACAACACTATGGTCAAGGCCGAGAACGAGCGTCGACGCATGCAAGGTCTCGCCAACGGCATCCCCGAGGAGGAGATACCCTATATCGAGGTAGAATGGTTTATGGATTCCTATTGGTACTACTACTACCTCTCTCCCATGGGCGACATCCTGAAAGAGGGCGAGACACCCTATGCCCACAAGGAGCATCCCTTTGTCTTCAAGGGCTATCCTTTCATCGATGGCGAGATACATTCCTTTGTTGCCGACATCATAGACCAGCAGCGTTACACCAACCGCCTCATCATGCTGCAGGACTTCATCATCAAGGCCAGTGCCAAGGGCGTGCTGCTCGTCCCCGAGGACTGCCTAGATGGTCGCGACCCGCAGGAGTTTGCCGACTCTTGGGCGAAGTTCGACGGCGTTGTCGTCTATACTCCTAGCAAAACAGGAAAGACTCCCGAGCAGATTACCGCCAACTCCACGAACATAGGCATCCACGAATTGCTGAGCCTGCAGTTGAAGTTCTTCGAAGACATCAGCGGCGTGAACGGAGCCATGCAGGGCAAGGCCTCCTTTGCCGGAGAGAGCGGCAGTCATGCTCAGGCCATGATGCAGAGTGCCGCCACCTCCCTCGTGGACATCTTTGAGTGCTTTGCAGACTTCCAGCAGGATGCCGCCTACAAGGACGTGAAGAACATCCAGCAGTGCTACGACGAGAAGAAGGTTATCGACATCGTAGGCCGCACGGCCAAGGGCGTGCCTGTGAGTCCTAGCAAGGTGCTGAATACCGAGGTCGATGTCTCCATAGCACCGAGCCGCAAGACCCCCGTCTACCGCGCCCTTGCCAACGACTTCTACATGAAACTCTTCGAAGCACAAGCCATCGACGTGGAGCAGTTGTTGGAGAGCGTGAGCGACATCCCCGGCGCAGACGAATTGCTGCAGAGCATCCGCAGCAACCGTCAGCAGGCGGAGCAGGGCCAGATGCCACAAGGCGTGTCGCCCGAGCTCATCAATCAGGTGCAGGAAAACCTCAGCCCCAACACCAAGTCCATCGAGCAGATGCGAGGCCTGATGCCTGCTTGGAGGGATAGGAGCGTAGCATAGTAAGAAACCAACACCTACCATTTGGGAAGAAGAGACGACATAGAAACCCATGTACTGGAGATGCTTAAAGAGAACGATCGCAGACGGTCTGTTCTCTTTGGCACATTTAATCCCATCACAGGCGAGAATAGCGTAGGCGAGCGAGTGAAGTTCACCATCGCCGACTATCCCATATCCACCCAATGGCTCCCCGTAGAGATGATGGACGAGCCATTTGTGAAGAAACTGCAGGAGGCGGGCAGCGTTAAGAAACTGCTGAAAGGTCTCATGACCGGCACTGCCGAGATGTATGAGGAGGCCTATGAGAAGGTGGTGGAGATGTTTGTGCGTATACGTATCAAGCACGACTTCCCATTCTGGGCAGCGACATTTGTCTATATCAAGCGCAAAGGCGGCGGCAAAGACGTTCTCTTCCGTCTCAACCGACCCCAGCGAAGACTTGTGGAACGCTTGGAGAAGATGCGGAAAGCCCACAAGCCCATCCGTCTCATCATCCTGAAAGCACGCCAATGGGGTGGCTCCACATGTGTCCAGTTGTACATGGCATGGCTGCAGATGGTGCATGAGGTAGGCTTGAACTCCCTCATCATCGCCCACCTCTCATCGGCATCGGACAAAATCAAGGCCATGTTCGACAAGATGATTAGGGCATACCCCGTGAAGATGCTCCATGCCATGGGCGACATATACAACGAGGCAGAGAAGAAGATGGTGGGTGTGGGTAAATCAGGCAGCATCTACCGAGTGCCGCAGCGCAACTGCGACATCAACATAGGTACTGCCGAGAGCACCGAGAGCAGCCGTGCTGGCGACTACAACCTTGTCCACTTGTCGGAGGTAGGCTTGTGGAAAGCCACGGAGAAGAGCGACCCGGAAGACATCGTCCGCTCCGCCACCACGGGTGTGCTCTATCAGCCCAACACCATGATTGTGTACGAAAGCACCCCCAACGGCGAGGGCAACTTCTTCCACCACGAATACCTATCCGCCAAGAAAGGAGAGTCGCAGTTCGAAGCCCTGTTCGTCTCTTGGTTTGACATCGAGCAATACCATCTGGCCTTTGAGAGCAAGGAGGAGAAGAAAGCCTTTGCCCGAAGTCTTTATACCAATCGGAACAAAACCGAGGTGAACAACGAGCGCGAAGAGCCGGGGACATACTTGTGGTGGCTATGGAATCAGGGAGCATCGCTTGAGGGCATCCATTGGTACATACAGGAGCGCACCAAGTTCACAAGCCACGGAGGTATGGCCAGCGAGTATCCGAGCGACGATGTGGAGGCTTTCACCTTCAGCGGACGCAAGGTCTTCCCCAACGAGGATGTGGAGCAGTTCAGGAACGGATGCCGACCGCCACGCATGGTGGGAGAGATCTATGGAACGGCAGACGAGGGCGAGAACGCATTGAAGAACGTCCGATTCAAGAAAGAGGAAGACGGACGCTTGAAGATATGGAGCGATGTGGAGAAGGACAGCGACACGGAGAAGGTGGCACACCGCTACCTTGTCGTTGTCGACGTATGCAAGGGACACACGGAGAAAGCCGACTTTGCCGACATCCTTGTGATAGACCGCCTAGGCGTTATCGACGGCTACCTCCCCGAGGTGGTGGCAGAGTGGCACGGACACATAGACATGGACAAACTGGCATGGAAATCCGCACAGATAGCATCCTACTACAACAACGCCCTCCTTGTGATAGAGAGCAACACCCTAGAGACCAATAGGACGGACGGAGAGGCCGAGTATATCCTGACGCTCATAGCAGACGTATACAAGAACCTCTATGCCCGCAAGCAGAGTGCCGAGGACATCCAGCAGAAACTGCCCAAGAAATACGGCTACCACACCAACCGACTGACGAAGAAAGTTGTCATCTACAACCTCAAGACAGTACTGAGGGAGAAACTCTATATAGAGCGCGAGAAAGAAGCCCTGGATGAATACTACACCTACATCGAGACCGATGACGGCGTATTTGCCGCCAAGGAGGGCTACCACGACGATAGACTTATGACGAGAGCCATAGGTCTGCAGGTAAGCATGAACGAGATGGAACTCCCGAAGATAATAAACCTCAAGGAACGCAGCGAGGCGTTCAACAGGAAGGTGGTCTCCGAGGCCACGATATAACTAATGGTGAATACGCTTTTGGTTGTTGTAGTGTCCCTGCTTTATCTTATAGTATGTCACCATCGCGGAGCCGGGTGTCATGTAGAACTTCGGTGCAGGCGAGTTAACGATGTCAAACACGATGTCGAAGAACGGCTTGTTGGGTTGTCTCTTCCTTGCCGCCTGATACCTCTTCAAGATCTCTATGAACATCTCCCTCTTCGTCGGCAGCATCGTGTCTAGGATAGGCTGACCTTTCATCAGGGACGAGATGACGAGCATGGCACGCTCCTCCGACACCCAGAACCTAGAGCATGGGTAGGAGACGGCAATCTCAAAGACCTTGTGGATGTCGTTGGATGGGAACTCGGAATACGCTTTCTTGAAGGCTCGCATCAACTCGCTATTGCGCTGAGCCGTAAAATCGACATAATTGCCTTTGTGTTTCATTGGAAATGAATATGTTTTGGTTGTTGCTGAAATCGCGTGCAAAGATACATAAAATTATTGATATAACCAAACATATTTAAAGGATATGTTTTCTTAACCTTATCATTATTATATTTTTGCATCTGAATCATTGGGTTATGAAATCAATAAAATAATTTATCAATGGCTGAAAATCAAGTAAAAAAGAGCCGCAGAGACAATGTCCGAGAGCGTCTGAGCACTCGCTACCCCGACCGCGATTTCACGGAAGAGGAGGCTATGTTTGGGCAGATTGACGACGATTATGCGGACTATGACAAGCGACTGGGCGAGTACCAAGAACGTGAGAACGTGCTGAATGAGGGACTTGCCAAAGACCCTCGTGCCGCCAACTTCTTCGTGCGCATCATGAAGGGCGAGAACCCTTGGAGTACGCTCGTGGAGATGGTGGGCATCGACGGCATCACCGAACTCATCAACGACCCTGCCAAGCAGGAGGAACTCGCAGAGGCCAACAAGGCCTATGTTGACCGTCTGGCTCGCGAGAAGAGCATCGATGACGAGTACAACGCCAACTTCGCCGAGAGCCTGAACACCATCGAGCAGGTGAAGAACGAGCAGGGGCTGACGGACGAGACCATCGATGCCGCCATGGAATGGCTGACGGGCATTCTGGACGATGCCGTCCGAGGCAAGTATAGCCGCGAGACCATCGACATGGCTTTGAAAGCCCTGCATCGCGATGCCGACATCGAGAACGCTCGCAAGGAAGGCGAGATAGCAGGACGCAACGAGAAAATCGACGAGCAGTTTCGGAGACCCCGACAGGGCGACGGCATGCCCGCCATGGGTGCCGCTAGCGTGAACGTACCCACCACAAGACGGAAGGGCTTCTTCGACGACCTGCCACGTAGGAAATTTTAATAAAAACAATAAAAAACAATAAAAAATTAAGATTATGGAAAAGAACTTTCATCCTTTCATGCGTTTCATCGTAGGCCCCGGCTCTGGTGCAGTCACTGAGACCGCCACTAACGAGCCTAACGGCACTACCGTTGTGTCCAAATCCGCTCCCAGCACCACCGTTGTGGAGCAGGGCTACCTTGAGGAAGACCTCGACAAGCAGATTGTCAAAGTCCGCCCTCAGGACACCCCCATCGACACCTTCACCCGTAGCATCGCCAACAACGAGACTAGCAAGAGTTGGGAAGCAGGTGGATGGGAAATCGGCACCCGCGAGACTCGCGACACCGTAGCCGCCGCCTACACGGCTGGCACGAGTATCGCCAACGTCCTCAGCGTAGACAACATCGACATGTGGAAACCCGGCGACACCTTCATCATCAACGCCATCTCTTCCGGCGCAGATGTGGGTCCCATGCTCGATAGCAACAACGTCCCCGTGCAGTGCCTCATCAAGAGCATCGACAACGCCAACAGCAGGATTACCGTCCAGCGCGTCGGAACCCTCAGTGCCGCCCTGCCGAACATCGGCGAGGACTACATCCTCTGCCGCCTGTCCCCCGCAGTGTCCGAACTTGAGGCCTCCGTTGAGGGCTTCAACATCCAGCCCTCCGACCGGAAGTATTTCAACCAGACCCACATGACGCAGGTCGAAGAGTCCGTCATCCACAGCCTCCTCAAGAAGAAAGTCGCCATGGACTTCTCCGTCTACAAGGAGCAGACCATTTGGGACTTCAAGCGCGGCATGGAACTCTGCAACCTCTTCGGTGTCGGCGGTCTGTCGAAGAACGCCAAGGGCGAACTCGTCCACCTCTCTACTGGTCTGTGGTGGCAGATGAACCATCAGACCAGCGTGGACTACTCGCAGGCCATGACCGACCAGAACTGGAACGCCATCGGCAAGGCCATCTTCGAAGGCAACAATGGTGCCGACCGCCGTCTGCTGTTCGCAGGTAACGACCTGCTGGCCCAGATTGCCAACGCCGCCTCCTACTCCAAGCAGTTGGAAGCCAAGAACACTGAGATGGTGCTCGGTCTCCGCGTCTACAAGATTGAGACCCCCTTCGGCGAACTCCTTGTCAAGCCCATGGGCAGCCTGTTTGAGGGCTACTTCTCCAAGTGCGGCATGGTCATCGACCCCAACTTCGTCAAGAAGTACATCATGGAGCCCCTGCAGACCACCAACCTCGACCTCAACAAGACCGGCCAGCGTCGTGTGGACAATGCCGTCCGTATGCACGAGACCTACTCTTTGTTCTTGGAGAACCTGCCGTGCCATCGCAAGATTGTTCCTGCCGCATAACAGAATCATCCAAAGGCCAAATTTCGGGCGGTGGTGCAGCATTCACCGCCGCCCTTCTTTTCATAAACAAAAAGCAATTCATAATGGCAAAGAAAACATACAAGACTTATACCCTCAAAGGTCTCCAAGTGCTCTTGTTCGACGAGTCGGGCAAAACCACGGAAGTGAACTTCAGGGGAGGACTTCAGATCGACTCTACCGCGAAATTCGTCACCAACGACGAGAAGGTGCAGCATGCCCTTGAAAAGAGCAGCGGATTCAACCGCGACTTCTACCTTGAGTCCGTCCGCGAGGACAACCCCGTTGCCGCTCCTGCCGTTGCCGAAGCCCCCGTCAAGAAAGAGGCTGACGCTGATGGCGGCAAGCAGAAGGTGAAGGTCTCCGACAAGAGCGAGGCCGTTGAGTGGCTGAAAGAACATTTCCCCGAGGAGGGCTATACGGCCGTGAAACTTCGCAGCAAGGATGCTTTTGAAGCCGCCTGCAAGAAGTGCGGCGTGGTATTCGATTTTTCCGAATAAGACCCGTCATATATTGACATGATAAAACAAGTCGAAGACATATTGAGAGATGTGCGTGTCTGCCTTGACCAAAATGAGGCAGACAACGCCCTCATCAGCAACGGCGACGAAGAGACCCTGATGTTGGACGACATCATCCGTTCTAAGATCTTGGAGTCCGTCGATAGCGTGCATCTGGCAGCACCCTACTGGATGCTGGAGCAAGGGCACAACCTCCGAGCCACCATCCATTGGGAGCCTATGGAATGCGGCTACACGCTGCTACCCGACGACTTCCTCCGGCTGGTGGTCTTTGAGATGAGCGACTGGGAGCGGCCTGTGCATGAGGCCATCAGCACCCTCAGTCCCGAGTACAAACTGCAGCGCAGCCGTATCAAGGCACTCCGAGGCACGGCACAGCGTCCCGTATGTGCCATAGGCGCGAAGCCCTTTGGCAAGGTGCTGGAATTCTATTCATGCAAGACAACCAACGCCACCGTGAGCCGTGCCGTCTACATCCCCATAGCGGAGATAGATGCCAACGACGGAGTGGACATCAGCGAGCAATGCTATGCCGCCGTAGTGTATACGGTGGCAGCGGCCACGCTGACAACTATGGGCGAGACGCAGCAGGCCGCTGCCCTCGTCGAACAAGCAAACAATCTATTACAGATAGCGAAACAATGAGTTACAATGTAGACGAAATAGAAGGCGACCTCGTTGTAGGTCACGACATAGCAGTTGGAGGAGACATGGTCCTCCGCGGAAAGGCCACCTTTGACCACGACGTGAAAATCAAAGGTACTGTCGAAGCCAACGGCATCAGGGGTGTAAACAAGGGCATCTTCCTCAGTTACGAAGAACTGCTCTCTCACTACCCCACCCCTGCTGACGGATGGTTGGCAGGAGTGGTGACCCGTGCCACTGGCGAGGAGACTCGCATCGTCGGGTATGTTGCCAATGAGGGGCAGTGGGTAGTGCAGGACGACCTCACGCTCAACATCGACATGGACGTTGATGACTTTGAACGCCTGCATTCTCACCTCTATGTCAACGCCACCAAGTTGTTCTCCTTGGAGTTGCCGACCACGTTGGATGCCGTCCGTGACATGATTGCCGAAATGGAACCTGCATCGGTGGCAGCAAACTACCAAGTGCCGGGCATGGTGCTGACGTTCCTCGGCGAGAACGGATGGGAGACCTACCGTTGGAAAGGCGACAAGGTCGAGGAAGACTGGGACGACGATACCATGTGGGACAACGTCGACGTCACCTTGCAGAGCACGCGCCTCGACAACAAGATTGACCTCTTGGCCGCAGGATTGAAGATGTCGTTGTCCGTGAGCCCCAGCGTCATCCACAAAGGCTCCCAAACGAGCATCGTGCTCACGGGCTCGATGAACACAAGCAACCATGTCTCCATCGCGCTTTTCGACGGCAATACGCCGCTTGGCACTAGCAGCAACAACCCCTATGCGCTGACGCAGACTGTCACGATGACCACCAATAGCAAGACCTATCGTGCCGAGGGTACGATAAACGGCATGACGCTCAATGCCGCCATCCCGCTGACGGCTCGCTATCCCATCTATTACGGATTTGCCGCTAGCAAGCCAACGGCAAGCACGGGACTGACCAAGAAGAACCCCACCACAACGGCAGCAGGGACTTATGCCGCCACCGTTCCGGCAGGAACCAACGGAGTGCATCTTTACATCCTTGTGCCGGATGACATCGGCCGCCTGACGAACTTCACCATGGGCGGTGCGCCCTTCGTGATGAACACCTACACCAACCAAACCATCGGTGGCATCACGTATACCATCTATGAGAGTGGCAACACATACAACGCAGGCACGGCATTGAGTGTGGTGGCAAGTTGAGAAGCCTGCTGCATACGAAAACAAAGACTATAATAAGAACAATTAAAAAAGACAATATACAATGGCAGATATAGTAAAGGGAAAGATTGGCAATGCTCTGGAGAGCGTAGCACCTGACGGCATCGTGGCAACGGCTGATGCCATCTATGACGAGACCAAAGGCAAGTATCAGGAGCAGATCAACGCTGAGGTCGGCGATAGTTTGAATGCGCAGTACCACAACACCGGCTACTACGAGTGCGGCACTGCAGCGGCCACTGCAGCCAAGACGGTTACCGCTAGCGGCTATCAGTTGCCCGCCACAGCCCCCTATGGCGGCAGTATCAAGGTGAAGTTCACCAACAAGAATAGTGCCGCCAATCCGACGCTGAGCATCAACCAGAGCACCCCGAAGCCCCTTTACTATAACGGAGCCATTGCATCATCTACCAACACATGGGATGATAACGACGTGCTGGATTTGTACTACGACGGCACTAACTTCAACGCCAAGAGCGTGGTGGAGAAATTCGCCACCGGGGAGAAGGTGAAGAATGTAGGTATTGATAGTGAGCCTACTGCTGAAAGTGATAATTTAGTGAAGAGTGGTGGAGTACAGAATGAACTTGCTTTGGGTGCCATATATGATGTATCAGCAAAGAATCCTACAGCAGGCCCTAACAACGATGGTAAATGGGAATCACTCTCTGCATTACTCTCTGATGTTAATCTTAACACTCTTATTCCTGTTGCAGTTAGAAAGGGTGGTATGAGTATTAAGTTCATACAGAGTTCTGACAATAAGTATGTGCAATATAGACTTATTTCTGACACTTTCACAACTACTGCTTCAGAATGGCAGAAACAAGGTGCGGAAGTTACCATTTCACAAAATACAAGTAAGGGGGGCGTAGAACTACATATAGGTACTGATGAGTATGATATTGAAAGTCAAATTTTACTTCAATTTCCATTCTTGAAAGAAATCTACATAAATGAGGAAGGAATTAATGAAGGTATTGACTTTATCAATCAAGTCAAACCCATTCAAGCGAATTTAAGTTATATAAATTTTGGACATCGTGATAATTTGACAATAGTAGCGAGAGTTAATTTCAACAATCGAATTGGTATATTCCCAATCACAAGAACTGATGGTAGCGGATTATTAGGGTATGCTTTAATAGATGGTACTGAGGGAGTTACTTATCCCGAAACTCTCATTAACTTTGATTTAACAGACAAGCAATACTCTCTTGATTATTCACCTTCTATTAGGGGAATGATAAACCAAGCAAATATAACACAAGCAAATTTGCTTATTGATGAACTTAACGAACAAAGTAAGACAGTTGAGGGTAAAATATACGAGAGAGATAATGTGGATAAAGATATGTCCAATATCAATTCAACTACAACTACTACTGATTTTATTTGGGTAGAATATCCGCAGACTAATAAAATTAAAAAAGTTAATAGGGTAAGATATAGGGCATATAGAGGAACAACCAATTTTTATGTAGTTACTATTGATGGCAATAATGCTACATGGGATTTGATTGGCTCTGCCATAAATGATGTATCAGAAGATAGGTCAATAAAAGTCTTTGATTTTGAGACTATTACACTTAACGATAACCAATATATAGGAGTTAATGGCTCTGTTTTCTTTTCATCAACTTCACAAGGTTATAAAAGTTCTAATATTATCGTTTCAACAGGTGTAGTTAATAATCCTGTTGATATGTGTTTTGCTTTTATTCTTGAAAATACTAATAGTATTGAGGGACAAATAGATGAAATAAACAGCGGTATCAACACCACAAGTATAGGGCACAGCGTGGGTCAAACAATCAATCAGTACGATACTATTATTACCCTTGCTAGTGATAATACAGGAGATTACAACGACTTTCATTCAGCTGCTAACGCTGCTCTAACTGCCGTTTATGGTGGTGACAAGGTATTACTACTAATAAAGGATGGTATTTATAATATAAACGCCGAGCAAAAAGGTGGTAGCGGTTATGAGATTCTTTTTGATGTCAAAGGTGTGGGAGAAGTTGTATTGCAATGCTTATATAATGGTTCAGACCCTGCTCTTGTTGAAAGTTTTGCGCCATTAAATATTGGATATACTACTAGTCATAGTACTATTAGGGTAGAGAATATAACTGTCATTGTTGATAATGTAAGATATTGCGTACATGACGAGATGGGTTCATTAAGTATGACCTCTTATACTCATATCTTTAAAAATTGTAAATTTATACATAAAACATTACCTAATGATGTATGGAATACACCTAGGTGTATAGGTGGCGGTCTTGGTAACAAAGGTCTGGTTATCATAGATAATTGTGAATTCGAATCTAAAATAGACACATCTGTGGACTATCATACAGGTTATAGTGGTAATGCTCAATCATCAAAGGTAATAGTTAAAGACTGTGTTCTTGCTAATAATACTATAAGTGCTACCTCTATTGCTTACGAAAGTGAACAAAGTATAATGATTGTTGATTCGTGTATACTTAATGCGGAACCCGTTTATAATGACCCTGAAAATTACAAAGACATCAAATTGATTTGTAAAAACAACATCATTATATAATACAGGCTATCCAAAGAAAAATATGTAGTTAGTTATTGTAAAAAGTAGGTACAAAAGGCAGTCACTTCGGTGACTGCCTTATCAAAAAAATCAATGTGAATTTTCAATAGATATAGCAATTTTGTCTTGTAAGATGTGTACTTTTGCATCCTGAAAGAAAGTAAGTAATAATGGCAAAAGACATCATCAAAGGAACGCCGTGGTACATGCATGCGGCCATGATTACGAGCATGGTACTCATCATTGCATCGTTCTTCATACCGCCATACGCCATAGTCGACTCCTCGGTGCTTGCAGCCACAGGAGAATTACTAGGAGGGGCTACATTGATGAACTTTGTGATGAATATCCCAAAGTATCTGGAGGCTGGCGTTAAGGCGAAAATCAGTCACGGGGCGACTAGCATATCGGTAGCCGCCGACGAAGTGAAAGATAAAGCGGAGGACTTGTAAATGGAAGAGCAAGAAATCAGGTCAAAAAAGACCAGTCGCAAAATCAGCCGTATCATCATCCATTGCTCGGCATCCAAGGAAGGACAGAACGTCACGGTGGAGCAGATAGACAAGATGCACCGTCAGCGCGGCTTCGCTGGCATTGGCTACCATTATGTCATATACATCGACGGCAGCATCAACGAGGGGCGCGACATCAGCAAGGTTGGAGCCCACACCACTGGGTATAACACAGGTTCCATAGGCATCTGCTATGTGGGAGGCCTCGACAAAAACGGCAAGGCAAAGGACACTCGCAACTACCAACAGGACAATGCCCTTTATCAATTGGTAAAGATACTGCTTGATATGTACCCGACAATCAAAGAGGTGAAAGGACACCGCGACTACTCGCCAGATACCAACGGAGACGGTGTGATAAGCAAGTACGAATGGATTAAGGGGTGTCCGTGCTTTGATGTATCGGAATGGATGCACCAGACGGCCTTGGACGAAATGTTGAAGCGATGAAAAAAGCACTCCCTATCATTTTGCTAGCATCAGCAATATGTTTCTCTGCTTGCCGCACGGTGCGTGTCGTGGAGCATGTGCACACCACCGATTCCTCTGCTAGTAGTCATAAGGAAAGAGAGGTTATCCACGACACGACGATTATCGAACGAAACACCATTATCCGTGAGGCCGACAGCGCTTTGCGGGCGCAGTTGAAGGCGATGGGCATCAAGGTGTCCGAATACGAGCGGATGCTGGTTATTATGCAGCAGCAGTTGACTAACCAGACCCACAACCAACAGAACCAGTCTATCGACACTACCACACACATCCGAGAGGTAGAGAAGCCAGTACCTGTAGAAGTGCAGGTGGAGGTAGAGAAACCTCTATCCTGGTGGCAGAAGACCCTAATGTGGTCGGGAGCCATCGCCATACTAGCAGCCCTTGGCTTGATAGTATGGAAGACCAAGAAATGGTGGATTAAACTCATTTAAAACCTACATATATGGCAGACAAACCCAAACCCAAGCCTCAGAGACCTGCACCCAAGAAACCCGCGTCTGTACCAAACCGAAGAGCGAGTAACACGATGATGGGCAAGATGGCAAGGAACACCAAAGGCGGGAAGAAGAGATGAGTATGGTTTTCATACGATGGTCGGTCACGTTGATAGCGGTATACCTTATACTATGCTATCTTGTTGCCGCCATATTCCATGTCAATATATGGAGTCAGGTATACTATCTGCTTGTGGAGTTTTGTATCTGCCTATGCATCTCAAAGCAGGGTGTCTATCACTGCAAATACCTTAAGTGGACGGCCTATGCCATCCTTGTCGAGGACACGATAGCGTGCCTAGATGTCATTTTCGACTTCATCCCTGACAACATCATGTCGGTGGTGCCGCCCACGATCCTGACGATGGGCATCGCCATACCGCTGACACTTGCCATACGCCATTATATGAAGGCGAGAAAAGTAATGAGATTATTGGAGCAATGGAAGAGCACAAGGATGCCGTCACGGCAATAGCGGAGCAGGCATTGGAGGATGCGTTGGCGCGCCTGAGACGAGGAGAGTGCAACCCCGAGGTCATAGCACATTTCCTTGAGTAGGTCAATGCTGAGAGCAAAGGATATTTCAAGGAAGATGACTTTGCCAACTATGACGAGGCACGACGAATATTGAAGATAGGCGGACGCACAACGATGAAAGAATACCTCGACCGCAAGGGCGTCAAGATGCGGAAGATAGGCAACACGCCCATAGGCTTTTTGAAGAGCCAACTCTATGCCCTAGCGAGCAAGGCAAAAACGGAGAAGAAGCAATTCAGAAACAACGACAAATAGAAAGAGGTACTTCCCAGTACTGCTGAAAGCCCACATGACCAGATGGTTGTGTGGGCTTAAGTATTCATTAGTATTTGCTTTTGAAATGATGTATTTTTGTGGGCGAAATCGGTTTCAAAGAAAGTAATTATTAACCCCCAAAAACTGAAGAATCATGTCAGAAGAAATGAATCACTACGGGCTGACCCCGTATGAGCAGTTCAAGGTCGGTAGCATGCAGTCTCGCCGCCCTAGTGGTGTCGGCATTGCCGGTCTTGGTGTCGGCATTGGTGCTGCCGTCATTGGTGTTGCCGGATGGCTCTATGCCAATAGTCAGGCCAAGAAAGCACAGGAAGTTGCCGCCGCGAAAAACGATGGTCTGCGCGACCTCATCGGCTCCCTTGCCAACACTGTCGCTGCCGAGCGCAACGAGCGTATCAATGGCGACATCACTCTCTCCAACACCGTCAACGACAGCGTGAGTGGTAGTCAGCAAGGCACTCTTACCGCCATGCAGCAGGCCGAACTCAACGCCACCCAGCAGTTGATGCTTGGTCTGCAGACTGGCAAGTATAGCGAGAACCCCCAGAAGGTGGCGCTTTGGCGAGATGCCCAAGCCTGCGGATGCCCTGCCACTGGTTGTGGCTGTGGAGCCTAAATGGTAAAAATGGAGGGCACACATGAGGCTTGTTCCCTTGTGGCCCTCCTGCTTACCTAAAATCAACGGGTATGTTCAAACGTAAACACCGAGAGAAGATGATGGAAATGGTACAATCGTTCAACCCTACTAGCAAAGCCTCGTTGAAGCAGTTCTGCATCATGGCATCGAGGGGCAACGTTGACGAGGCACAGAAACTCTATGACTTCTACATGAAGGACATGGAGGAGTTGCCGATGTTCGACCCCGTTCCCCCTACATGGATAGACAAGACCAAGGACACCGTAGGAGGCCTGGTCGGCTTCATCCGCGAGAACCAAGACGGCCTGATACAGGGTGTGGAGTTGATACGAGGGCTGATGGGCAAAGGTGCAAAAGCGAGTGAGACCATTGCCGAGTCCCTCCCTCCAATAAATGAATAATATGAATGGTTACGAAATAAAGTTCAACATCTATGCAGAGTCCCCCGAGGAGGTGGAAGCAGCAAGGCATGCCATAGTGTCGTTCATCAACCAGCATGCCCAACAAGGGCGTGCCGTCACGGCGAGGAAGATAACCGAGGCCGTGAGCCGTTGGGACAGAAACCCGTTTGTCAAGAGTAGAATCATTGAATTTTTCAAGTGATGGCAGAAACAAAGACTTGTCCGCACGACTGCACGAGGTGTACGCCCCAACAACGCCTGTTCTGTGCCGCCCAGTTCTCTAGGATGAATGCCGAGAGGATGGACGAATACGAGGAGCGTCTGGAGCGCATGGAAGATCTGCTGAAGAAGATGAACAACGACGACAGCGGAGTCTTCAACCCCATGGCGGAGTCGGATGAATGAAAAGCACAGGAAGGCAGCGGTGCAGAGAATAGGCTGCCGAGACCATTAATTAGAAAAAACAAAGAGTTATGAGTTGTAATTGCAAGAACGGAACGACGGAGATAGACTTTTTGACGCTCGTCCCCGGCGGTACTGCTGCCAATGCAAACTATCTGTTGAGCCTGACTCACTACACCTGCGGCAACCGCAAGATATGTGCCAACGGCTTCTACCCCATCAGTGCCAACCTTGGCTATCAGGTGCTCAATGCACCGCATGATGTAGGCAATGGAGTCTTCTGCTGCGACGTGCTTGTCAGCGGCAGCGTCACCTATATGCCCTACAAGTGTGGATGCAATCAGCAATGCCCCTGCAACCAGTGTCCCGTCACCGACAATATCTTCGTCACCATGTGTGTGCCGTGTTCTTCCGCCGCCGCTCCCACCGTCACTGGTGGCTCGGTAGTGGCCACGCCCACCAACCTCAGCGACTGCTGCAACGTCACCAACGCTGTGGCTCTCACCACCTCGTTCAACGTCACCACGGCATAAGGTATGTATTGGTACGACATCGTCATGCTGGTGCTATCCGCCACCCTCGCCAACCATCTGGGACTAGTGGAGGCCGTCGAGGACGTGATAGGTCGAAAGATACCCATCATGAACTGCTCCAAGTGTGCCAGTTTTTGGGTTGTGCTTACCTGCTCCCTCTTCAGTGGCGATGGTGTGATAGCATCAGTAGCGGTGTCCTTCGTGTGCGCCTATGCTGCGGTATGGCTGGAGTTATTATGTGGATTTATAGATACATTATATAACAAATGCTATGAAGGTATTTACACCGAGGAAACAGACGACCAAGCCGGTGCCAAAGATTAATTGCCCGGCATGTGGGAAATAAACAAAAACATTCCAATGTGTGAAATATTGGAAAGAATCACAAAAACTTTCAAGAAATGACAAAGCAAGAGATGACAGACAAGTTCAACATGCTATATGGCATGATGTCCGCTTCGGGCGATGTGAAGCAGATGCACACCTTTGGCGAAGTCCACAAGAAGATGATGGCGTGGATGATTGAGAACAAGCCGGAGTTGGCCGAGGAGTTTATCGAGGAGTTATGCTCCATCCGCTGGCGGCAGTATCTCACCCGCAACGAGGCCATGGAGGTGGTTCGTAGCATGGTCCCCACTGCCCCATGGGACTACGCCACATGGGAGAGGGTCATGGAGGCCATGCACCTAGAGATAGAGCGCGAGAGCGTCTTCAACCGCTACGCCCTCTGGGTTGTCATGAATCAGGTCTATACGGACTTTGGCGAGAGCATAGCAAGAATGCTCGGCGAGCCGTTGAACAAAGTGCCAGCGGACACGTTGGTTCCTTTTGTCCACGACATGGCCGTAGACCTGCTCACCGACCCCGACAAGAAGTATTGCATCAGGGACTACCACCTGAAATAGCATCGCCCAAAACGGAGAGACAAGCCCTTGCCCAAGAAGAATGACGGACGAGGGCTTGCTATGTTTCAATAGATATGCCACCTTGTAGTAGAGGATTTACTAATTTTGCAAATCGAAAAAAAAGAATAGTAGAGATCTATGCTGATAATTTTAACCGCGAGCAAGTCTGCCGTAATGGAGGAGGTGGCGAAGAGAACGGGCTACATGGGAGCCAAGCACCCCGATGGCCCAGCCGACTACGATCGCCTGCAGACCATAGACGAGGACGAGACCATCCTCAATAGCCACTTCGACGAATGCCGTACCGAGTTGGTACTACTGTTGTCGTATATGACCGAATGGGAGGGCATGGGACTTTCTCCCGACGACCCCAACCCCTCTGTTGTCGACACCGAAGACCTCTACAAACTGGAACTCAACGTGCCTGACACCTTTAACAATCTGCTCGTGCCGAGTCTAGACAACATGCTCTTCTTCTTCTTTGTCTACGGCATCCTATCCCGATGGTACATGTACACCAAGAAAGAGGATGTGGACTCCTATGCTGTCCTGAGCACCTCGATGCTGAGCAAACTGCATGCCAAGGTGCGTCAGTTCGTCTTCACACGGAAGAAAAGTACTTTTTGAGCATAGTATGTGTTTTATTGGTTGTGAAAGGTCGGCTGTCATGTGCCGACCTTTTCTTATCTCAACTTGTTGGTATGTCGGAGGTCAAACTCCACTGATGTGCCGGTGAACGATTCGTCATCCGTGAGGTTGGCCACCACCACGATGCGGAAGTACTTGTAGGGCGTACCCCTCAGGTGCCGCAGCCTATGCTCCGTGCTGGATGCCACCAGATGCCAAGCGTAGAGGTCGCGCGAGCCGTAGAGCGCAGTGGAGATATGCCCTCTCCTGAACATGCCGCGATGGATGACGGTGTGGATGGACTTCATGATGTCGGCCGCTCCGAGTTTGATAGGACGCGAGACGAGGATTCCCTCGATGATGCTGCCCGAGGAGAAATCCACAAACTTCCTGTCGTGCGTCATGGCCATGGCCTCGGGGTACGAGTTGACGGCAGATGCCAGCGTGCTATGCATCATGCCCCACTTGTTGGAGAGCAGCGAGAAGACGTAGGCGTAGTTGTAGAGCGGGAGGTTGTTGACACCTAAGGAGGGGTTGAACACCACCACATGCTGGTGGACGTAGTCGTAGAGCATCCTGCAGTTCTGCAGGAATGCGGAGAACTCCGACGGCTGGAATGTGCCAGCGACCTGGTCTATGTTGGGCAGGGTGGAGAGGTCGATGGGAGCATCCATCAGCATGTCCGAGATGCACACGGGCTTGCTGCCCGACACCTGCATGATGCCGCGAGCGGTAGTGAAGAGGACACTTTTGTTGAGTTGTATAATGCTGTCTGGATTTGTGCAAACGTCGCGCGAGAGGGGGTTGATGTTTTCTATGTGTCCCTCGCTATCTATCTTCGCCACCCAGATGCCATCGGTAGAGAAGAGGTAGATGTCGGCGTAGCCGAACTGACCCTGAGACACGGGCTCGTTGACGGTGGCCGTACCCACGAGGTCTCCCACTCCCACGGTGCTGATGCCCGTTGTGGGGAAGAAGAAGGGGTTGTTGACCTCCGAGTTATAGATCTTGTTGGGCATGCTAACCACGATGTCGCCGCTCTCCTCCGGCACACTGCTCACTTGCGTAACGGACGGGTTGGGGTCATACAATAAACTGCAGAACGCACCCGGAAGGAAGTCGTGCTTTTTCAAATCCATCTCCCCAATGTAGACACTGCCGCCATTCCTTTCATGGTAGAACAACGCCT
>Ga0326513_10000137_pt1 | contig 57602 bp, 104 predicted proteins | sample 2_2465_0518_D_FD_203654 | JGI IMG/M metagenome (GOLD analysis project Ga0326513, IMG submission 203654) | Bovine rumen microbial communities from UC Davis, California, United States - 2_2465_0518 | ecosystem: Host-associated > Mammals > Digestive system > Stomach > Rumen | place: USA... | reverse complement strand
TTACGAATGTTCTCATGGAATCCTTGATATTCGGGTAAAGGACACAAATTACGATAAACGGCTTGAAGATCATTACCTTTTTGCCGATAGATGGGACAGATACGACAAAAGCAAAAGACCGTGGAGATATTCAATCGAAATAGAAGAAGAAAAAGGGCAGAGGAGGGCTGAGTGATGGCAGACAGATTTGGCTATGGCGAAATTGGTCTTGACATCCATCCTTGCCGTGGATGCGAGGACTACGATGAGCCGGATGGATGCAAGAACAACGGGGGCTGTGGAAAGCCCATCACAAATGCCGACCGGATCAGGGCGATGTCGGATGAGGAACTGGCTGAGTGGTTAGAGGACAGATTTCCGTTACCAAGTAATGGACTGTGGCTCGACTGGTTGAAGAAGGAGGCTGAGTTATGATTGATGTTGTGTGCTGGTTCATAATTGCTGTGTTTTTTATTCTTGCTACTGTTGCCGTTGCTGTCATTCTGGTTATGGCTTATGACCTCTGGAAAGATTCAGATTTAAAGCAAGACCTTGGCGAGCGGAGGAGAAACCGGAGGAATGAGTGATGGGCAGTTATAAACTTGTCATCCCGCAAATGACAATTCATTTCATGGATAAATTCCCAAAGAGGAAAAAGCCCGTCATTGCAGTTAGTTTTGAAGGCGAGAACCGTCTGTACAAAATTGCATCGTTTAATGACGGAATAGCGTTCAATTGGTTTGTGGAATGCCTTGAAGATGCGTTGGAGCGTGAAGACGTTAGACAATTTCCGGGGAGGGCTGAGTAATGAGAATAACTGCTGATTGTATTGACCACAACGTTTCATGCCTAGTGAATGATTTGACATCAACAATCTATGAGCTTGATAGTGATCAGCAGAAAGAAATGGTTCTTGGTGAGATCAGAGGTATTTGTGATCTTGCTGATGTACTGAAAGAGGTGTTGAAAGCATGACCAATTGGAGATCATGCGGAAACTGTGACGATTATAAGTGCTACAAACACATGGTAGAGATAGGGCTTGAAAAAGGTATGCCATGTGACGATTGGGAGCCGATTCCGTGCAAGCGGTGTGGTGGTGCGCTTTCTGAAATACGGGAGCATAACGGCAAGCGGTATCGGCATTGCTACAGCTGCCACTTTGAATTTGAGGAGGATGGGAACTGATGGCAAATGATGTTGTGATTGAGCCAGTCGGCGATGGCCCATATGTGAGGGTCTTTGTTGATGGTTACAACGTGGGTTCGATAGCCCAAAAAGCGTCGCTTGTATTTCAGTCTGGGCACGTTCCGACTTTGACTGTGGAAGTACCGTTCATAAGATGCAGATACAACGGAAAGTGCGCGGTGCATTTTGAGGATGACGGCAACGATTCTCCTGTTGAGATGCTGCTTGAAGAGAACGAGCAACTTCGCAAAATGGTTGACGATCTTAACAGACGGATCGCAATCTTGCTGGATACCTGAGAGGAGGATGCAGTACGGAAGAACGGATCCTTTACACTTACGGCATGAGGTTACGCGGCTTCTCGATTGGTTGCCAGCCGATGGACGGGTATGTCGCTCATGACGATGATGTCCTGAACGAATACCACAACATCCTGCTGTACGACCGGAAGCTGACAGAGGACGAATGCAGCAAATACGATCTGGACTATCTTGGAAAGAGGAGGCTGAGAAAATGAGCGAGATACTGGACTCAGGGGAGCGCACGGAATTTCAGACAGGTGCGGTAAGAGACATGCATGAAGGAAAGGGCCGCTTCGATCTGCTCCCGATGTGCGTGCTGATGCGTCTGGCAAAGCACTATGAGAAGGGCGCATTGAAATACGAGGAGCGGAACTGGGAGAAAGGGATCGACGCCCACAGCTTTGCTGACAGTGCATTCCGCCATCTCGTCAAGTACATGGACGGCTGGGACGATGAGGACCACCTGATTGCCGCCATCTGGAACCTCTGCGGGCTGGCATGGACGGAAGAGAAGAAACCGGAGCTGGTTGACATACCGGCCAGACAGCAGTTGGTCTTGGTAAACTGGCATAAAGAGGCAGATCGGCTCAAGGCGGAGAACAAAGCCCTGAACGATATGATTGAGCGGCTCAGTGACAGGATCGCCAGCCTGATGGATACGTGATGAGTAAGAAGAAAGTCAATCCGCGCAGGAGACCTCTTAGCGAAGCCGACGTCCCGAAGATTCAGGACGAGGCGATCCATCTTGCGTTTGCAATCTTCCTGACCGTGCTGAAAGACAATTTCGGATTCGACAACGACCAGATTGTATATGCGTGGGAACGTGCAGACAAGCTGTCAGAAGAGGCAAAAGATGGTCGGATCAAGCTTTGGGATCTGGTAGGAGTGCTCCGGGAAGAATACAACATCGATCTGGAATAGGTGGTGATGCGACATCGCTGTATATGACTATGCCGGGGAGATCAAGAGACTGCTTACCATGCGTCAGGTCGCTCACGGATATGGATTCAATGTCAGCAGTAAGACCAGCAAAATGATCTGCCCATTTCACAATGATTCGCATCCATCGATGCAGGTCTATCCGGGCGATGGCGGCTACCACTGCTTTGTATGCGGGGCAGGTGGTGACGTGATTGACTTCGTGCAGCGCCTGTTCGGACTGGACTTCATGGATGCATGCAAGAAGATGGATCAGGACTTTAACCTGCATCTCAATATCGGCGAATCCAGAAGCAGAGAAGAGCGGGAAGCGGCAGAACGAGCGTTTCAGGAGCGCATGGAGCGAAAGCGGAGGATAGAACAGCGCAAGAAACTTCTGTATGCCATCTACCATGCAGCATATAACCGCTACACGTTCTTGGATATCCTGAAGCGTGATAATGCACCAACTGGATTTGACGGCGTTTTTAGCCCAGAATATGTGTATGCTTGCAAGCATCTGGACGAAGCGTGGAACAGCGTTCAGGAAGCCGCTGACAAGATCAGACAATTTGAAGAAAAACATAATTGAATGGAGGAAACAAACATGGATCCAATGAGAGCATTTAGAACGAACGTATTTAATATGATTGTCACAGGCTCGACACGTCATCTGTTAACGCCTGTCAAGATCAGAAAGGACGGACTCGTGACCGTCGTGTTCTGGCAGGATGGGACCGCAACATCCGTGCGCTGCGGAGCTGGTGAGACGTATGATGACTATGTGGCCTTCTGCGCGGCTCTGGCAAAGAAACTGTTTCTCAGCAACAGCATGGTCAAGCGCGTGCTGAAGAACACTCCGGTCGAGATCGCGACGCCGCCTCTCCTGACAGAGGACCACAAACCGGCTGTTGTGAAGCCGTCTGTTACCAGAACGTCCTACACATTCAACATCAGCAGCGTGGAAGTCAAGGATCTGGACTGATCGGTCATGACAAAGGACGAGATCAGCAAGTACGCCTACATGGGCGAGATGCCTGACAAACAGATATCCTGCCCGGAACGATGCCTGTGGTACGCATTGAGAGATGTGTACCGCAGGTTTCAATCAGGGGACATCAAGAAAGAGCAGAGCATTCAAGAGAAAAATAAGGCGATAAAACAGTTCGAACAGGACAACGGTGAGCTGTCCAGCGCGAAAAGAATCATAGCTCACAACGCAGCCATGTGGTCCGAGATCGAACTGGCTGGCAGTCTGTACGGCATGGACAGAACGCTGGAAAATGCAGACGCATTCGTTGCGGCTGTGTACGGTGTCAAACTGAAGAGGGAGGGAACAACGGTGTAGCATGGAACCTTTCACAGCATCCGGCAGAAAGAAGGTGGTTAAGATTTGGACCAATTGCAGTCAGCTGATCAGTCAGTGATTGATTTAAAGACAAACAGAAAAAGTGTCCCGTTGAAGACAGTGGACAACTTCCTGCTTGTTATGCGGAATGATCCCTTCTATAACGGCGTAAGGTTCAATGAGATGTCTGGCCGGGCAGAAGTGCATAAGACCGTCAATGGTGTTCTTGGAATCGAAAACTGGTCCGACACGCACGAAGCAACCAGCCGGGCATACATCGAGGCGAACTATCAGATCTACGACGTAGGGAAACATTCCGACGCGCTCAGAATCCTGTTTGAAGAGCGCAAATATAACCCCGTGAAAGAGCTGGTTGAATGTGTGAAATGGGATGGGGAAGAGCGGTGCATCCATTTCCTGCATCGCTGGGCGAAGGTTGAGGACAACAACTATACGAGAGAAGTGTCCCGCCTGATTTTTGCGGGCGGTATTCATAGGCTGTATGCGCCGGGGACGAAGTTTGATGACGTTCCGATCCTGATCGGAACCAAACAGGGTGAAGGCAAGTCTTCTCTGATTCGTTATCTGGCAATCAATGATAAATTTTATGGTGAGGTTTCTCAGATGGAAGGGCAACAATCCATCGAGCAACTCTCCGGCAAGTGGATATGCGAAATTTCTGAACTGCTTGCATTGACAAAAACAAAGGATCAGGAAGCGGTCAAGGCGTACATAACCAGACAGGTGGACACGTACAGGAAACCATACGACAAGCAGGTGACGGACCTGCCAAGGCGCTGTGTGTTCATAGGCACGTCGAACAACAGCAATCCTCTGTCAGACAAGAGCGGAAACCGGAGGTGGTATCCGGTGTACGTCGGCAGTACCGGCTACGATATCTTCGATCACGAAGCGGAGATCCGCGCTTACATCGGCCAGTGCTGGGCAGAAGCTCTGTTCAAGTACAACATGGGCGAGATGCCGAACTTCGCCAACCGGAAATATATTGACCTGTACCGGGAGGCACAGGAGAATGCCATGCAGGATGACTGGCGTGTCGGTGCTATCATCCAGTATCTGGAGCAGAAGATGCCCGGAGAATACACCTGCGTGCGTGAGCTTTGCCACAAAGCACTGTCTCCGAACCCAGACTTTCCAAGGGATCCGGGATTCACTGAGAGCAAAGACATCGGCATGATCATGAACAAGCTGCCTGACTGGGTCCCGGCAGGACGTCACAGAATAGAAAACTACGGCCAGCAGCGATCATGGCGCAAGAAAGAAAGCGCCGTGCCGAAAGGGCAGGCAGCAGAGGACTGGAAGAACTTGGAGCTTCCGTTCTGACAAAACAGTTCCGGCAGATCTAGAGTGCTACTCTGGATTTGTCGGAACGTGCAGAACAGACCTTACAGAAAGGGGACTGATAGAACATGGAAGGTCAGCAAACATTAATGCCTATCGAAGATTTTATCCCTGAAGTCGTGAAAAAGCGCGGCTGGGCTGGCGGGCAGAACATTGCCAAGTACAATCAGGAACAGAAGAAGAATGCAGAGTACCTGTCCTTCGCCATCCAGACATGGGGGATCAAGCGCGTTGATACATCGGACCCAAAGGCGGTCGAGGAACGTCTTGAATGGTACTTTCAGCGCTGTATCGACAACAACATGAAGCCAACCATGTCAGGCATGGCGGCTGCGCTTGGCGTCACAAGGCACGTTCTCTGGGACTGGCATAACGGGATCAGCCGCCCGCAGAACTACGAGATCATCGAGAACGCATACAACATGATGGAACAGCTCTGGGAGATGTACATGATGAACGGGCAGATCAACCCGGCCAGCGGTATCTTCCTCGGCAAGAACCACTTCGGGTACAAGGACGTGCAGGACGTCGTGGTCCAGCCAAAGCAGCCGCTTGGCGAAGAGACGGACGCTGAGACCATCGAAGAAAGATACCGCGAATTGCCGCCAGAATAATTGTGTTATGTTTGCTTCGAAATAACATATAAAATTCAGATCAGATCAAAACATATCACGGCAGAATACTACACCGCAGAACAGAACATGATTATCTTTATGGAAGGAAGCAAATTAGATATGACTAACTCACGGGCAGCGTTGCAGACAGAAGAGAGCAAAGAAATAAAAAACCCCGTTAAAGCGATCCGCGCATTTTGCATTGACTGCTGTGGCGGAAGCTCCAACGAGGTCAAGCTGTGTACCGCACCGAAGTGTGCGCTGTATCCATTCAGGCTCGGAAAGAATCCGTACCGGACCAAGCGCGTCATGACGGATGAGCAACGCGCAGAAGCCGCAGAACGCCTCGCCAAGGCCAGACAGAACAAACAGAACGCCTGATTTCAGGCAATAAAAAAACCGCCCTACAGCCTCGTTATGAGACCGTAGAGCGGTTTTGGTTTTACTCTCCCTCGTCCGTGCTGTCTGACGGCGGCGTGTACACAAAGCCTTCCTGCGCCATCAGAAGGCGAAGACCTTTCTTGATCTGTTCGGCCCTCGTTTTGCCTTCAAGAAACTGAAGAATGTCTGCATCTGTGGTCTTAAACATCTTCGTTGTAACGAACAGGACATTTTCTTTGTCCCATTTTTTCTTTGCTTCTGAGTCACCTGCCATAGGTTTCCCTCCGTTCGAACGTATAGTAGAATCCATTTTATCACCTCCTCTCGATGAATGTCAATCCCGATCACACATCCATGCCGATGCAGTGATATGCCCAGAACCGGCCATCCGGCTTCTGGAACAGCTTGTACCATGCGGTGAATCTCTGCCCGGTGCAGTCATAGGCAGAAGGGATCATGCGGATGTACTCGTACTCACGGAAGTACTCGTCCGCATCCTGTCTGGTCGTGATGTACTCAGGCAGAGGGAACTTTGTAATGAACCCGTCGATTCCATCATCGCGGACGGTCTGGTGCTCATCCGTGCGCTTGCTGTTGGACCTGAGCTGGCGCTTCATGTCGATGATCTTTGCCTCGACAATCTCAGGCTTGCTGTTCGGCTGCTTCTTCAGCTCGTGAAGCATCCACTCGTAGAAGTGCAGGTCGCTGTATGTGTAAGTCATTGTTGTTCTCCTTTCAGATGAGCTTCGCATGTCCTGCGATAGCGTTTTCGATTCTCTGCGGCTCAATGCCAATGTATCTCTGTGTGATTGCCGCACTGCTGTGTTGCAGAAGGCGCTGAACGAGTGCGATGTCGTACCCGTTGTTTTTGTAAATCTCTGTTGCGTACCACTTGCGGAAGCTGTGTGTGCCGATGTTCTCATAGCCCAGAAACTCGCACACGATAGCAAGCTGCTTCTGTACTGCTCTGGTCGTGACCGGGAAGATCCGGTCCTGTTTGCCGATTTGGTTGCGCTTGCAGTAGTCGGCGATGTAGTCGTGGACCACCTGCGGGACCGTGAAGTGCCTCTTCTTGCCGGTCTTCTGTTCCGTCACGGCCAGCCTGTAGCGCCCGCCGTCGTTGATGATGTCGCACGGTCTGAGCTTGACGATGTCGCCGACGCGCAGACCAAGGTTGCCTTCCAGAACCAGAACCGTGGCGATTCGCTCGTTCGGATGGAACAGGGCAGAACCGGCCTTCATGGTGGTGATGATCTCGTTGTACTGCTCTGTCGTGAGAGCGGATGTCTGTTTGTTCATGTTATACCTCCTCCCGATATCCGATGTAGTTCTTAACGCGCTGGATTGCTTCGTCGTAGGATCCACCCTTGGCCAGAACGCGGCCGATCAGATAGGGTTTCTTCTGAATCAGCTTGACGAGAAAGCTCACAGGCGCTCTGCCTGTGTTGACGTACCACAGAAGGGGAGCCATGATGCGCTCGGCTCCGGTCACTCCGTACTGCTTGTGAAGACTTTTCTCAATCCACCACAGCGTGTTGTCAATCATGGTCTGACTGACATGTGTTGCGCGGCTCGTAATGGTCATGTGATGTACCTCCTCAATAATAGTCGCGGACAACAGCGTCCGTGAAAGCCGCAGAAGGGAAGCCCCATCTGTGGCTTTGGCTGAAGCTGTTATGCGATGATTTGGTGCAGACATTCAATAGGCATTTCAATGTCCGTTCCTTTGCCGTCTTTCAGCGTGAAGCAGAACGTTCCGTTCTTCGGCACGTCTTTGAAATCAATTGCCCATCTGGTGTCTACTTCATAACTGACATACTTGCCGTTCTCGTTAGTGAACACTGTCATTGTGAATACCTCCTTTTCAATCAGAAGAAAGCTTTGCGTTGATGTGCTTGCGCGTCTTCCAGATGATATCAGCGGGCTTGTCTGCAACCAGCATCGGGAAGAAGATATTACCGCGCCCGCAGATAGGTCTGATCTGAACTTCACCGTCCTCCATGTAGTAGTCCTGAAGACCATCGCACCAGTAGAAGCACCCTTTGCTGATTGTCAGGAATTTCTCTGCGTCTGCTTTCGTCCTGATCCTAAAGTCGCTAGGATAACAGAAGATGTACATGTTCATTTCCCCTTTTCATATAATCGTGATGCTCTTGGCATCCGTGTCAATCACAGAACGCAGAAGGGGAGCCGCGCTCTGTGACTGACGCTGGTGTCAAAAGAAAGAACCGAGACTGTTTGTTCAGCCCCGGTTCCACGGTTTCAGTTGTGATGCGATTACTTGTCGCTGTCAGGAAGCTCAATCGCTTCTGCCGTTACCGTGCTGCATTCGCCAGCCGCACACGGCAGAAGGACCGTTCCGTCTCCGTAGATACGTGCGTCGATGAATCCGTTCTGATCAGGCATCTCCACTCCTTTGATGATGATTGCTTTCATTGCTCGTTACCCTCCATCTCGTTAATATAGTCATTTGCGTACTGTTCAAAGTTGCCGAACACGATCTGAACAAACTCGTCCTTGCTCATATCGTCTTTTGCTATACCAAACATCAGGTTCTTAACTCCGTAGCTCTTCTCAAAGATCCACGCCTCGTACATCTCTGCCTCTTCGAAGACCTCTACAACGAAGTTCTCTTTTGTGTACCGGTCAATCGTGATCGTTTCCTTGTTCATTTCCGTTTCTCCTTTTCAATTTGATTTGATTGTATCCTATGATGTGTCTTGTTTTCTGGACTCGATCAGAAGGGCAGTCATGTGACCGCCCTATTAATAAATTCGCTGTCCTGCTTTGAACTGCGCTACACGAAGCTTTTTCTCCGTGTTGTGAATTTTGTTGTTCACCGTGAACAGATTCTTGTTGAGCTTGTCACGCTCTTTGTAGTGCCGTTTCAACTTGTCTACTTCGTTCATGTCCTGCGCAATGCTGATCTTGCCTTCCAGAATGTCAAGATCTTCTTTGATGCTCCAGTATTCTTCATTCAGTATATCAAGCTGCCCGGTTAGAAACTCCACATCAACTTCAGCCTGTTTCTGGTCAAAGTCGGCCTTGCGGTCCTTTTCAGTTACAAACTGATCATCATAGCTCCATAAATCGTATTCTTCATTGTCTTCTTCAGAATCGTCCTCGTCGTTATCATCGTCAACAAAACCAGCAGAAAGCACTTCCTGCGTTCCTGTATGACTCTTGACATGGCGCTGCCCTGTGGCATCCGGTAGAATGCTCAGAACATGCGGAACGACGAATAGAACCAATATGAACACAATTAACACAATCATAATCATACCCCCGTTTATTAATTCTATTACAGATCTGTTCTGTTTTCAATTCCTTTTTCCTCTTATGCTTCATCCGGGCTTGTGACCGGATCGCCGCATTAAACAGGGCAGAAGCGCCCTGTCCACTCTGCGTTATGCTATCTTCCATCCTTTGACTTCCGCGATTTCTTCGATGTCACCATCATGTGCAAACAGATGGTCAATTGCGGACCGAATGAATTCCTCACCGGCAAAACGCATCTCTTTCGGTGCTCTGCCGCTCATATAGCATCCGGGCCTTGAAGCATCTGTCATGCTTTCTTCATACACAAGCTGTTTTGCTTTTTCGATTGTGTCCGGTATGTACTCCTCGCATCCGTCCTGAATGCAATTGTACCATCCGCCAGCTTCCCACATGAAGATGCCCTTGACGTTCTGATACGCAATCTTTTCGTGACCGCTCATTTCTTTTACTTTTTTCATGTTTTATTTCCCCTTTTCAATCTGCGTGACCGGGGTTGTGACCGGTCCTCCCGCATTACCAGCCCCCACAGAAGGGGACTGTCACTCTGCGTTTAGAACTGCTGTGTCAGATAGAACATACAGCTCTTCATGTCTGCATACTTGACTTCGATTGTCTTGCGCTGTCTGTAATAACCGTGATCTGTCGGCACATCCGTGATGCGGTATATCCAGAACGGATTGACACATCCGTCATGGTACACAACTTGAAACCGCTTGCCGAAGCAATCAATCTTCAGAACCTGCCATGTTTTCATTGCTTTACTCCTCTGTCAAAACTTGTTTTCCATGATAATCCGTTTCGCTTCCTCTTCATTTCCCCCGCAAAGATGCACCAGAAGCGGTGCTGAAATGCGTGGGTTATCGTCTGTTACGTCTTCAACAACTCCATTTTGCAAGACATGCAGAACGATTGTCATTGACGGATGGCAGAGCACAACAAAAGCTTTTTCTTCAATCGTGCATGCACTTGTTTCTCCGTCTTCGTTCACATCGAAACGAACATGCAGACGTTCTGCCATTTCCTTTTTAAAGCGTGTCATAGCTCTTCCCCTTTTCAATTTGATTTGGTTTTCACCACCACAGGACGCAGAACGCGCCCTGTACGCTTTGGGCTTAAGGTGCTGTTTATACTCGCCCAAACGAGTTTTGGTGTTCCGATATCATGCCAACAGCCACAGCAGAAAGAAACGCTTTAATTTTCTCAAAACTCATACTCGTTTATCTCCTTCATGGTCTCGTCAAGAAATTCCTGCATTGTGTACTTTGCATATACATCACCGCCAGATTTCGACAACACAAGCACGGTTTCATAATCAACAACGCAGAAAGCGAGGTCCTGAAAGTCGTGCATGTGCGCCAGTTTGATGCAGTCTACCCGTGAAAGACCGTCGATGAATTCCGGCGCGTGGTCTTGCACAAGGTCTACAATATCTGTATAGAACAGAATGTTTTTGCTGATTGTTAAGTCGATTTTCATGATATTTTTCCCCTTTTCAATTTAGTTTCGATTGTCATTTTCGGCAATCATAACAGAACAGAAAGCACGTTTCCGCCCTGTTATCAGTGCCGAAACACTGATTAATGTTTGTTCCAATACTTCATACGCTTTTCTAATTCAACAGAATCATTGCACCAATAATCACCAATGATTTTCCCGTCACGGTTGAACAGATTTCCTCTGTAAATGCCGTCATTCGGATAGAAAAAGCAATCAGAGCGGGCAATCTTCTCACCCTTATACCATACGTCAATTTTAAGCATAGCATTTTCCCCTTTTCATAATTTGATAACCGGAAGCATGCAGAAAGCACGCTTCCACGCTTGCGGCTTAATACCCTGTTTAACGTCGCCGCAACGACGGACAATCACTTGTCAAAAGCTAACAGAAAGAAAGCTAACAGAATGCCCATAGAAACACCCCCTACTTATCTGAAAACATTTTTCTGTTTTTGTCATCGTCTCTTTCAATGGCTTTCAAGTGGCAATTCCCAAAAAGTGGGGTTCCGTCGTAGTCGTCTGCCGCTTTTCTTGCGTGCTCAATGTTACGAAATGGCCCGCTAACAATGTGCCCGTGCTGATTTTCTACAAAATAAAGTGTCATTTTCTTTTCCCCTTTTCAATTAAGTTTGCCCGTTTGGGCTGGACATAGGCTTTTTTTGTCCATCTGAAAAACCTATGAGATAAACAGAACGTGATTTTAAATCACAGAAAGAACGATTGCAGAAAGACGCAATCATCCATAGACGCGCAGAAAGCATTTTGTCATGGCTGTAATTTGCGCATTCATAGCGCGTTCCGTTTTGTATGTGCGCGTTTCCCATATTCCCGTAATTTTGTTTTCAATAGTTAAAAACCAAGGGCCGCCCCCGCACGTGTGTGAAAAGGTTGCAATGTGCTTTTCGCCGGCGAACACTCTACATGTACTAGCATATTTCATTTTCTTTTCCCCTCTTCTTTTTTTGGTTTACTCTGTGTTTTTCCGGGCTTGTAACCGGCCTTGGCCACATTAAACCGCCCGCCCGGAATCGCTCTTTTCCGGGCGGACATGGGATTTATTGTGCATCAATCACGCGCTTCAGTTCTTCGTACGCGGGGTCATTTTCGGCCTTGTATGACGTGCTGTGTTCAACAAACAGAACATATTCATTTTCAGCGCATCCGCGACAGTTTGTGCAATGCTGATTCTTGTCAATGCCGCATCTGCAAATGTGAACACTTTTACCAAGTTCTTTCAAGGCCTTGTAAACGCGCAGAATATAATCACAATGCCCGAAATTAAAACCGTATCCCTGAATTACAGAATGCACAATATTGATGTTTTGCAGATCTTCGAAAGCGTTTTCCGCGTCTCTGTTTTTCGTATAGGTCCAAAAGAGACAGGCAGAAGACGCCTTGACAATTTCACGCCACATTTCAACGTATTCCATTGAGAAGAAATCGCCGCTTGCATGAATTCGCAGAAGCTTTACACCGTCCGCAATAATTTGGGCAATGATTGCACGCTTGACGAAATCAGGATAGAAGCGTGCAAGAATTGTCTTTATGGCGTTCGATTGCATGACGGACGGCATGTTATAGAAACCGGTTTGAGCATAACAGCCCGGGCAATTGCAAGGGCATGTTCCGAGCACGTCGAACGGTTCCCCATTGATCATTACATGAAAGTACTGATTTCCGGGCAGAATGGAAAACGTCCACACGCCTTTTCCGAGTTTAGAGTTTCCGTCAATCAGAAGTGGCGCAATCCATCCAAACACGGGCGCATAGATTTTTCCGTTCTTATTCTCAATGCCGAAAGATGCATATACTTTTCCCTTATTCATTATTTTTTCCCCTTTTCAAGTTTGTTTTTCTGCATTTGGTAGAAAGCTCTTTCGCCGCGTCAAGGCATGCAGAATTGAAAGAGTAGAAAGCGCTTTTATGCGCTTTCCGTGATATCTTCCATAAAATAATCAAGCATGTTTGCGGCCGCTGTGAAGCGTTCTGTCACTGTGAATCGGTAACCATACCACGCTTTATACAGTTCGCTTGCATAGTTTGAAACATGGTAGAAAGCATCGACAGCGCGTTCCCTGTCGAACTTGCCCGTATTGTATTTTTTGGCAAGTCTGTTGGTTGTCGGCACAATCGCATTCTTGTAAATTCTTTCTGTATTTGTTGCATACAAAAACAATTCACGACTTTCTTCCGTTTCATTTATGATCATGCTTTTTGTTCTTTTCATTGTTCTTTTCCCCTTTTCAGATAAGATTTTATCAAGCGTTTCCGCTTGTCTCTGTCCCTCATCACAGAAAGCAATCAGAGACAGAGACAAACAGAGAAGCCGAACTTCCGCCCGGCTTCAATGCCTGTTTTGAAAAGTGGAAAAAGGGAATCAATATATTGATAGCAGTTCCGAAAACGTCGGCTTAATTCGCACGACAGCGGGCTGATTGTATCGCTTGCCCGCATTACAGCTTTCGGCCTGTCGCGCTTTCGGCTTGATATCGTCTTTTCAAGGTCCTACTTCGTCCGGGCCGCCCGCCCGGCCTTTCGGCCTGTTGGGTGTTTCCCTTTCGATGGTTCTATGATAACATAGGGTGTTTCCCTTGTCAATACCTTTTTTGCAATTTTTGGGTGTTTCCCTTACTTTCGGCGATATGCACAATTTGCGCGGCCTGTTTTTGTGCATCATGTGCAATCTGCCTTTTCCGTGCCTGTTTGGACCGCCCGCCCGCTATGATCATTCAGGGCGGGCCGTGTGGCCCGTTTCCGTCGCCCGTGTGCGTTTCCGCCCGGGCGGATGTATTCCCGCACGGCCTTTTTCGCCCGCACTCCGTCACGGCCATGCAAACGCGCGACAGAGCACGACAGGCAATCAAGGCCGCCCGCTTTACCCGCATGCAATCAGAGCATGAAAACATGAAATGCCCGTATGAGCACGTAAACGGTCCTAGATTTAATTTCTTGCCCGGGCATGTGTTTTTATATTCCACCACTTCAAAAAATGCAATGTGCGAAAATCCCCTTTTTTAGTAGGTTTTTAAAATAGGGTGTTTCCCGTGATTTCCGGAACTTTTTCGCTATGTTTCGTTTTGAGCAACAACAACTTCATGTTGTCCGACGTTTTCAGCAAATTGTTGACGTTTTGAGCAACATAGGATTGTTAACCGTCAAGGACTGCGACAGGTTGACATTTGACAGGCGGATTGTTAACCGTGGGCGTGTGGCATAGGTTGACAATCTACACGGCACTAAAATGAAACGTTTCATGAAACTGTCAAGTAAAAATACTTTACAACCCAGTGCGGAGGTAGGTTAATGCGGCGGGTGAAGTTCGTTTTTTGCACAAAATACGAACTTCATCCGGCCCGGTTTCCGGGCATGCATGGCCGGGCGGGCAAGTTTGGCCCGTCTGCCGGGCCTGTCTGCCTGTTTGGTGTGGCCGGTTCTGCCCGTCTGCCGGGCGGGCCGCCGGGGATATCCGAGCCACCTGCCGGGCGGGGTAGCCCCTCTCTGCAAATTTTCAATAAAAAAGGGCGGGGAGGGTTAGACAAATTAAACCTAGTTCGACACGATAGCCCCGACGAGAGCAGCGGACTGACCTACCCCACCCATGACCGACCGGAGCTTGGATTTGGGCTAGGAACAATCAGGGGACGAGGAGGCGGACCCGACTGTCCTGACTGGCCGTGACGGTGACTTTACCATGTCTCACACTGTCCCACCACTGTCTCACCACGACTACTCTAGTATTTACTATACATTTCCCCCTTCTGTGACAGTGAGTAAGTAAATATAGGTAAAAATAGGAGAAAAATAAAAAGGGTGTACACCGTTTAGGGAAAAAAGGTAAAGGGTGTACACCGTTAGTAAAAAATATAAAAAGGCGAGCTTTTTCTGTCTTGTCTTACTCAACACGCTCGACATATTTACATTGACAAATTGTCACAAGCACGCTATAATGGGGGCAGTTGAGACACGGCAGGAGGTAATTTTATGGTAAAAGAGTGTGACAAGCTTATCAGTCCAAGGGAAGCGATAGAGATGGTCCAACGTTGCCGGAAGGACCGTTTGCCGTATGTGCTGGACATTCTGCGGGTCGCCGGATATGAATTTTCGGCGCAGGAGGTTGGAGTCAGCAGAGCGGTCAAGGTATCAATTGAGAAGATGAACGAGCTGAAACGGCAAGAGAGAAAACACAATTGGAAAGAATCGCACGATGAGGCAATTGTTCTTCTCAGAGAAGCTTATCTGAAGGGAATCAAAGTCACGGACATCAACCGCCTGACTGGGATCAACAGGACGGTCATATATGAGTATCTCAAGGGCGAACGAGATGTACCGCTGGCGTATCGCGAGAGACTGATTAAAACACTGCGCGAATTGCTGGAAAGGAGGGAGCAGATAGATGGATGATGAACGCAAGGAATATCTGAAGCAGTACAAGAAGGAAAATCTCAAGCGCATCTCACTGGATGTGAAGGAAGATTTCTATGATCAGGTAAAACTGGCTGCTAAAATTGACGGAGTTTCTGTTAGCAGGTACATCAAGGGCCTGATTGCGAAGGACATCAATGTAAAGCAAGACACTGCGGCGTATAGGATTTCTATCAGTAGGAAGAATCAAGTGTTTGAAAGCCCTCGCGTGCAGACATTTGAGAGGGTGATCTTCGATTCATATGACGTGGCTGGCCGGTATACAGGTAAAGCTGTTGCGCTGCTCACTCCTGAAGAGGCGGCAAAATACCGCGAGGCGCAAAAAGCAATCGGATACGGACAGAATACGTTAGGTGTTAACTGAACGATTGAGAACAAGTAGAGAGAAATCTATACCTGAAGGAGGCAATTATGATCGGAGAGAAAGAGATACTTGAGTGGTACAATTCGGAAGATGACAAACCGTTCTATGGGTATATGTACGGGTCTCCGAGCGGAAAACCAATTGAAGATGACTTGATTGGTATCAGAAAAGGCGAAGTGGAGTTGATAACGACACGTACAGGTGAGCGCGGCTTTCTGTATGTATGGGGGTGGCCCGGACCGGACTGTAATTTCTATAACATTGCTGATTATGGAAAGACGTGGGCGTTCTCAATAGATGAACTTGCCAGCGCACAAAGGGAGCTTTAAAAATCATGACCTGAAAAAATCGCGAAAAGCAAAAAAGGCGGTAGAAACATGAGAGAAATACTGTTTCGTGGAAAGAGCATAGAAACGGTTGACGATGGAGAATGGGTATACGGGTATTACAACGTGCATCGTGGCGGCTTTGATGACGAGTACCATGAATACATACAAGAGAAGTGCGGTATTAACCACATGGTAGACTCTGACACCGCAGGTCAGTTCACAGGCTTGCTTGATAAGAACGGGAACAAGATATTCGAGGGCGATATACTCGAAACCGAATACTCAAAAGTTATATGCGAATTTGGCACAGGAGATTTTTCAATCGGTTGTCACTGCTATCAAGGTTGGTGCTTTACTGACTTAGAGCAGGACGATAGTGCTCGCTCAAATTACAATGATTCAAGGTACGTTCAAGAATATGAGGTCATCGGCAACAAATTGGATAATCCAGAATTGATGAATTCGTAAAAATTTTTCAAAAGCAAAAAGGCCCATCCGGTGACGGACAGGCCTGAATGAGAATAGGCGGATCCTGACTGGGGATCGCGCAACAGTCTGATGGGACTACTTCTGAGAGGGGGTAGTCCTTTTTGTTCGACTGCCTCTGACTGAATGGAGGTAGACGAGCTGAATGTTTGAGACGAAGGAACAGATCGAGCTTGAGGAGCGGATGATACGGCTTGGCGCGAAGGATCTGTCGGCGCTGGTTGATGCGTTTGAGTATGCGCGGGATAAGGAAGACCACGAGTACATAGGGCAGATCAGGAAGGCAGCGCACGAGCACATCAAGACGAAGTACAACAGCGCGATGGACCTGTACCACAGGACGTTGATCTACGACGCACCGGTTAACTTTGACTGCTTCATGCGGGCGCTGGAGTTCAACCGGCCAGCGAAGGAGCAGTTCTGGCTTCCGAGGCGGTCAAAGCTGCTGCCTGTCTGCAAGGACCTTCAGGACATGGAACTTGGCGATCTGGACGAGATGTTCTTGAGCTGCCCGCCGCGAATCGGGAAGAGCACACTGATGATGATGTTCTTCCTGTGGGTGATGGGCAGAGATTCCGAGCGGAGCAATCTGTACTGCTCGTACACGGACAGCGTTGTCAAAGTTTTGTACAAGGGCATTCTGGAAGTGATCGACGATGACATCACGTATGCATACGGTGATTGCTTCCCGCAAAAGAAGCTGGCATCAACGGACGCGAAGGACCTTCTGATCAATCTGGACCGACAGAAACGGTACGCAAGCTTTACCGGTCGGTCACTGTACGGAACACTGAACGGTGCGTGCGACTGCAACGGATATCTGGTGGCGGATGACCTGATCAGCGGCATTGAGGAAGCAAAGAGCAAGGAAAGACTGAGTACTGCGTGGGAAAAAGTTGACAACAACATGCTGCCGAGAGCGAAAGAGAACGCAAAAATTCTCTGGATCGGGACTCGCTGGAGCCTAACAGACCCACAAGGGAATCGGAGAGACCTGCTGGAAAACGATCCGAAGTACGCTGACAGAAAGTGGAAAGTAGTCAACACACCGGCTCTGAATGACGAGGACGAGAGCAACTTCGACTATGACTATAATGTCGGATTCTCGACGGCGTACTATCAGCAGAGGCGGGCAAGCTTTGAGCGTAGCGGCGATCTGGCCAGCTGGAACGCGCAGTACCAAGGGGAGCCGATTGAGCGTGAGGGTGCTGTGTTCGATTCGGCAGAGATGCGAATGTACAACGGAGTGCTGCCGGACAAGATTCCTGATCGTATATTTATGATCGTGGATCCGAGCTGGGGAGGAGGCGACTACGTTGCGGCTGTGGTTGTCAACCAGTACGACCATGACCTGATTATCCCAGCTGTTGTTTTCAGCAACGCAGACAAGTCAGTGACGCAGCCGATGATTGTAGCGGCAGTGAAGAAGTACAACGTGACTGCCATGAAGATTGAAGGAACAAAGATGACAGCAAGCTATGGAGAAGACATCGACAAGGCACTCCGAAAGGCTGGAATCAAGATCAACATGCAGATTAACACCAGCCACTTCACCGGAACCGGCAAACGTGACCGTATCATTGCTGCTGCACCGGACATCCGTGAGCGCATGGTCTTCCTGATGGACGGGAAGAGGCCAAAAGAATATGCGCAGTTCATGCAGCAGGTGTTCTCGTTCACGTTTACCGGCAAAGGATCACGTCATGATGATGCACCTGACTGCCTTGCCATGACCATTGACTTCGTAACTCGTGGGACAATGGGGAAGGCAGAGGTAATCAGCAGACCGTGGTAAAACTCTTGAAAATCGGATAAAATTGTGAGATAATAAAAATTTTATACTTGCAATAACGCCCAATATGTGGTACTATACAAGTTGAAGAACTAGATATATTGCGTGAGGTGGAATAAGTGAGGACAGAGATCCAGCTTTCACCGAAAGCGGTATCCACGGTTAACGAGCTTTTGAGCGAAGGAAACCGGGTACAGCTTGATTACGACCCGCGATCCGGGGAACTGAAGATCTATGAAGTTCCGAGGATGAAGACGAAGTACCGTGTGGTAGTGACCGGCGGGTGAATTCAATATCGTGAGGTCGTCACCACTGGGTGATGATAACAGTCTGAATGGGACTAACCGATTGCAGAAATGCAGTTGGTTGGTCCCTTTTTTTGTTTGATTCCCAACGGCTTTTTCATTGCCGTTTTTGCGTTCCGGCAGGTTCAGGCATGCCCTGCCGGGACGGTTGCAGAAGGATCCGGCTTGCATACCCGGATCGGATGCACCTCCTTTCGACGTAAAGCCCCATGACTGCTGGCCTGAGTACTATAAAGCGACGATAGGAAAAGGTGAGGGGACCGCTCGGCGGATTCCTCTTCGGGATGAGACGAGAGCAGCGCCGTGAACGAAACCGTATGTACCAGATGCGGGAGTAGGAAATCGGCAACATATCGCGGTGTGGAGAAGTCAGTCATCTCGCCACGCTCATGACGTGGAGATCATCGGGGCAGAGCCGATCACCGCTACCAACGACTACTAACAGGTGGTGAGCAAATGAGCGACACAACCGAAAACGTGACTGAAGCTACTGAGGAGACCACTACTACTGAGCAGAGCACCACTGCACAGAAAGAGACTCCTGCCAGCGGCGCAGCCTATACGGATAGCGCAGCTCGTTCCGGCACACCGCTGAGAGATATGCACGGAAGGCAGCAGATCTTCACGAGTGTTGAAGAAATCACGGCGAACAACCTAATTGAGGTTCTGAACAAAGCCATTCCGAAGCACATGAAGAACCGGAGCGACGAGATCTATCTGGAAAACTACCTGCGCGGCATTCAGCCGATTCTGGAAAGGGTCAAAAAATATCACGACGAGATCAACAACAAGATCGTCGTGAACGTGGCCAACCAGATCGTGACGTTCAAGACGTCCGAATTTGCAGGAGAGCCGATCCAGTATGTCTCGCGTGGCAGCGGGAAGGCAATCCCAAAGAAGGTTGAGAAGCTGAATTCCATGATGCTGTCCGAGGGCAAGCAGTCCAAGGACATGGATCTGGCATACAAGATCTTCACGTCCGGTGTCGGCTACCGGCTTGTCCTGAGAGACAAGGCAGAGAGCGTGGCAAAGGGAGAACTGCTGGATGAAGCGCCGTTCGAAATCTATATCCCGGAGACGCGCAACACGTTTGTCATTCGCAGAAATGACGTGACGAAGCGTGTCCTCGCCGGTGTGACGTTCTGCTATACGGACGACAACGAGTCCAAGATCGAATACACGGTGTACACGCCGAATGTGACGTTTACCGTGGAAGGAAACGCATCGCATGCGGAAAAGATCACAAACACCGTCACGCACAACTTCGGCATGGTCAACCTGATTGAATATCCATGCAACAGCGTGTATATGGGTGCTTTTGAGGTTGTCCTACCGCTTCTGGATGCATACAACTCCTGCCTGAGCAACAGGCTTGACGGCATCGATCAGTTCATTCAGGCCATCATGGTCTTTGAAGGCGTGGACATTACGAGGGAGCAGTTCCTTGAGCTGAAGGATCTTGGTGCTCTGAAGCTTCCTCCCGCAATCGACGGGCGATCCAGCAAGGTTTACTACCTGAACGAGCAGTTGGACCAGAGCCAGACGCAGACGCTGGTGGACGATATCTACCATACCATCCTCCAGATTGTTGGTATGCCGAGTCAGGGCAACGCGAACACCTCTGACAGCTCCAACAACGGCGCAATTATCATGAAGAACGGTTGGTGGAACGCAGAGGCGCGGTCACTTGAGACTGCCGGTATGTGGAAAGAAGCAGAAACCACCTTCCTGAAGATCGTCCTGAAGATCTGCGAAGAATCCAATGCACTGAAGGGGCTGAAGGTCTCGGATGTCGAGCCGAAGTTCTCCCGCAGAAGCTATGAGGACCTGCTGGTGAAGACGCAGAGCTTCTCCACGCTCCGCACTGCCGGATGCACACCGCTTCAGGCGTTCAAGTACAGCCACCTCAGTCAGGACCCGGAGAGCGACGCGATGGCTTTTGAAGAATATCAGAAGACAAGAGCGGACGAGCTTGACGCGATCAGCGGCATCGGAGGGACCGGCAACGTGACCAACTACGACGATGCGGGAACCGAAGATGAGACACCGGAGGAAGAAGAACCTGAAGAAGGGGACAGCTCTGGCGGAAACGAAGGGAACTACGGTGTCTGCCCGGTCTGCAAGCGCAGATTCAAGAAGCGCAATAACCGTCAGGTCTATGACCGGAACGAGTGCAGGAAGATCGCACAGAAGCGCAGGAGGTTCGGTGGTATTGGATGAACTTTGATCTCGCCGACAAGGCAATCAAGGACATGAACCGCAGGAACCTGAGAGCGTTTGACGGACTCAAGACGCTGAAGTTCGATGAGCTGAACGTTCTGAAATCGGTTGCGAAGGTATACGACAACTCTGTCAGCATTGCGAAGAGACGGTACAGGCAGATTGCGGAAGACGCTTACTTGGAGGCGCTGGTCCTTGCCGGAATGGAGCGAAAAAAAGCAGAGAAGCTGGCGGAGGAGTCCATTACGGATGACTGGGTTCTGGACATGCTGGAGGACAATGACGCGCTTACGCTGTACAGCTTCGTCAATGAGGTGGAGCGAAAGAAACAGCGAACGGCAGAGGCGATTCTGGCAGCACAGGACAAAACAGCCGAGGTGGACAAGGCACTGAGGCTGTGGACCATTCAGGTTTCTCAATATGCTGACAACAGTGTCCTGTATGCCACTCTTGACGGTTATGAGAAGGCCGGGATCAAAAAGGTCAAGTGGGTGTCCGAGAAAGATGAGAAGGTCTGCAAGGTCTGCTACAAGCTGGATGGCAAGATCTTCCTGATAAGCAAAGTTCCGGTGACACCGCATTACCACTGCCGGTGCATCCTGCTGCCGGTGAAGGAAAAGTAAGGATACAAACGGGAAACCGTTTTGAATATCAGTCAGAGAAGACTATAAAACGCGCAACTGGGGAGATCCAGTATAAAAGCGCAAAATAAAGGGAGCAGAGAAGCTCTACTTAACAAACCGCAAAGGAGAATTGAATTATGGCAGAATCCGATGTGAAAGTGACCGAAACCACTGATCCCGTGACCGATCAGGTTGACGAAGGCGCTTCCGAACAGGTTGACGAAAGCGCAGAAATCGCACGCCTGAAGGCTGATCTGGCGAAGCAGAAGGCGGCGCTGGACAAGGCTACCAAGGAAGCCGGGGATTACAAGAAGCAGCTCCGGTCCAAGCAGACGGCAGACGAAGCAGCTGCCGCAGAGGCAAAAGACCTTCAGGAAGCCATGCAGAAAGAGCTTGAGCAGCTGCGGAAGGAAAAGAAAGTTGCCGCAGATACGGCAAAGCTGATCCCGATTGTCGGCGACAACGCTGTGGCCGGGCAGATCGCAGAGTTCCTGTACGGTGCAGAGGACGCCGATGCCGCAATGGACCTGCTGTCCAAAGCTTGGACGGCAAAGGAAAAGGCCCTCCGTCTGGAGTTTGGAAAGATTCCCGCTCCGGGAGCCGGTAACTCTGAGGGAGCACAGCTCACCAAGGCAGAGATCATGAAAGTCAAGGATGCTGCCGAAAGACAGAAACTCATCGCGGAAAATATCCATCTATTTATGAAAACATGAAAGGATGATTCATTATGGCGGTTATTACCAACACCACTACCACCACTCAGTTCAGTCAGATGACTGTAAAGGAACTGGACTTTATCACCCGTTTTGAATCCACTTGGCAGGCGCTCATCGATATCCTCGGCATTATGCGGCCCATCGAGAAGCAGCCCGGCACGAAGCTTGTGTCCAGTGTCGCTTCCATTACCCTCGCAAACGGCACTGTGGCTGAAGGGGACGAAGTTCCTCTGAGCCTCGCGACCGTCACGCCGGTTGCGTATGCTGACCTGACCTTCCAGAAGTACCGCAAGGCTGTCACCGTGGAAGCGGTTGACAAGTACGGCGCTGCAATCGCGGTTCAGAAGACCGACGATGCCCTCCTGAACGAACTGACCGGCAATGTTCTGGATGACTTCTATACCTTCGCTCAGACTGGCACGCTGACCGATACGTACAGCACCTTCCAGATGGCCGTGGCGATGGCTATTGCCAAGGTCAAAAACAAGTGGAAAGTGATGCGGCGCGACTACAGCAACATCGTTGCGTTTGTCAACACGCTTGACCTCGGCGAGTACCTCGGTGGCGCTCCTATCTCCACTCAGACGGCTTACGGCCTTGAGTATCTGAAGAACTTCCTTGGCGCTGAAACCGTCATCGTTACCTCCGAGATCCCCCAGAAGATGGTTCTCGCCACTCCGGCGGACAACATCGTCCTGTACTACAGCGATCCTTCCAATGCTGATTTCAAGGAACTCGGCCTTGACTATACCACCGGCAACGGCCCGACCAACCTGATCGGTATCCACAAGGAAGGCAACTATGGCCGCGTCATGGGCGAGACCCATGCTCTGATGGGCATGAAGCTCTGGGCCGAGTATCTGGACGGCATCGCCAAGATCACCATCGGAAGCAACAGCACCGGCGGTAACGGCTGATGGCAGCACCCCGGAGGAAATACACCGTAATCGGCGATACATGGCTTAACGTTCGGGAAGAGCCGAGCAAGGAAAGCAATGTGATCGCAAAGCTGAATCCGGGCGATACGGTTACGGTGGACCCGAAAACGGATGCTCCCCTCGGATGGTTCGCGCTGAAAGACGGCGGCTATGTGATGGGAGAATTCATCGAATAAACTATAAGGAGGCGGGCAAGATGACCGTACTGGAAAGGCTGAGAATCAAGACGGGTGAGGACAGTGAAGAGCTGCTCTACGACCTGTTGGAAACGGCGAAGTACGCAATTCTTGCCCGCCGCTTCCCGTTTGCGGACTATCCGACGGACGATGACGGAAACGTCGTTCTGGAGACAAGATATCAGGACCTGCAATATCGGATGGCGCTGGACCTGTACAACAAGATCGGCGCGGAAGGGCAGATCAGTCACGGCGAGAACGGTGTGTCCCGCGCATATGAAAGCTCATGGATTTCGGCGCAGCTTCTGGAAGAGGTCACGCCGTTTGTGGGAACGGTGAGCTGACATGCGTGATCTGAAACGAAACCAGACCGAGTTCTGGTACTGTCTGCTGAATCCGAATACGCAGGAAGCCATCGTAGATGAAAACGGCAACGAGACCGGGGAGCTGATCCCTTCATACAAGAAGGCCGTCTCCATGCGGGCGAATATCTCACCGGCGACCGGCCAGAATCAGGTGGAGCAGTTCGGAAATTTGGACAGCTATGACAAGGTGATTGTCACATGCGACATGAGCTGCCCGATTGATGAAAACACTGTTCTGTTCATCGACAAGCGACCGGAATACACCAATGTGCAGACGCATGAGATCGTCGAAGGCCAAGCCCTGTATGCAGACGATGAGGTTGTTGAGAAGACGTATGAGCTTCCAAAGTACAACTACATTGTCAAGCGCGTGGCGAAGAGCCTGAACGGGATCTCGATTGCGGTACGGAAGGTTGATGTCGGATGAAGATCTCCATCGATGTGTTTGACAGCAAGTCGATTGACAAGGCGATCCAACAGTTGGAGGACTATCAGAAGGACCTTGACCGGAAGGCGCAGGAGCTTTGTAAACGTCTGGCGGATATGGGGGCGCTGTACGCTGAGTGGAATTTCTCCGGTGTCCAGTATGCCAGCGACAACATCGAGTACAAGGTGGAGCCTGTGCAGACAGAGCCAAACAAGTACGTCATACGGGCGAACGGTCAATCCGTCATGTTTATGGAATTCGGTGCTGGCGTCAAGCACGGATCCGGGCATCCGCAAGCAGCACAGTTCGGCATGGGGCCGGGGACGTATCCAAACGGTAAAGGTCACTGGGATGATCCACAAGGCTGGTGGTTCGGTGAAAAAGGCCACTTGACACACACCTACGGCAACGCACCGGGAATGCCGATGTATAACGCAGCAAAAGACCTGAGAAAAGAGATTCAGCAAGTTGCGCAGGAGGTGTTCAGCGGTGATCGATCTTGAAAATGATATCTTCGATTATGCGGCGAAGGCACTGAGAGCTGCGCATACCGGCATTGACGTCGCTGCGGAGTACGTCGAGATGCCAGCAAAGTTTCCGCATGTCAGCATTGTCGAAGCGGACAACCGGATCTTAACAAGGATGCGCACAAATAACATCGAGAACGCAGTTTCCGTAATGTATGAATGCAACATCTATTCCAACAAGGCGTCCGGCAAAAAGTCCGAGGCGAAGGCGATTGCCAACACGCTGGACGATGCCATGTCCGGTATCGGGTTTACCAGAACGTTCCGCGAACAGGTCCCCAATCTGAGGGACGCAACTATTTACCGAATTGTCTGCCGATATGAGGCAGTTATCGACAAGGATTTTGTCATTTACCAAAGCGAATGAAACTGAAAGAAAGGAATGATTGACTATGAGTCAGCGTTTTTCTACGGCTGGAATGCATCTGTATTATGCAGTCGAAACGTCCGCAGGAACCAAACCGACCAGCGGCCTTGTGAAGATTCCTGAGATCAAGAGCATTCCGAGCTTTAACTCTGCTCCTGAAACCATCGACAGCACCACGCTGGAAGAAACCGAGTTCCGTACCTACGTCGAAGGCCTGAAGGATCTGGGCGGTGCGCTGGAATTCGGCGCGAACCTCACAGCGGATTTGATCAGCGCGTGGGAGACATGCAATTCCGCGCATGACGCACTTGATGAAGGCAAGGCAATGTGGTTCTACGTGGTCCACGACAAGCTGGAAAAGTGCGTTGCGTTTGAAGGCGACCCGTCCCCGCTCGGCCTGAACGAGTCCAGTGTCGGCTCCATGCTGGAGACCACGCTTTACATCACCCCGAACACCGCACCGCAGTGGGTTGGAAAGCCGACCATCACCGTGAACGGCTGATAGAAAGGAACACGTAAGTGGAAGAAAGAATTAATCCGATCAAGTTTACGGACAAGGACACCAACGAAACCTATGAGCTGGACTTCAACCGGGAAAGCGTTAAGTTCATGGCGATACAGGGGTTCGTGATGGACGATGTCATGGATATGATCGCGACCAAAGGGGAAGAACTGTGGTACTACGCATTCAGGGCGCACCACAGACGCCTCTCCAAAAACCAGACAGACAAGCTCTACGAGAAAATGGGAGGCTTGACTCCGAAGATCATCAAGCGCCTGATGGAGCTGTATCAGCAAGCTCTGATGTCCAACAGCATTGTTCAGGACGATGACGATCTGGAGGCAAACCCTCATGTGGCAGTGGAGATGTAAGCGAGGAGCAGACAACTCCGCTGTCGATCATAGAAATATTTGAACGTGACTGCCCGTACTATATGGCAATCGGCATGACATATGAACAGTATTGGTATGACGATCCGCTGATGGTACGGGCTTTTTATAAGGCCGAGAAACTGCGGAAGAAACGCATGGATGAAGAAGCTTGGCTGCAAGGGTTGTACATGCTAAGAGCATTGGACGCAACTGTCGGAAACGCATTCAGGCAAAAGGGGCAGCAGCAAGTTGAGTATCCGAAGGAGCCTCTTTCTCTTACCGAAAGGCATGAAAGAGACGAGGCGAGGAAGGCACGCGACGAAGAGCAGGAAGCAACGCTTGCTCTGGCGTGGATGAGCAGTTTTGTACAGGCCGGGAAAAACTGGGGTAAGAACAAAGAAGCAAAGGGGTGATGTACCGTGGCTGAAGGAGCAATTGATAGTATAAGCATCGAAATCGGTGCATCGTCTACAAAGGCAGTAGAAGATATTAAGAAGCTTGCACAAAGTTTGAAAGAACTGAAGACGGCACAGCAAGCTGTAAAAAGCGGAAACTCCGGTACAAAGAATACATTCCAAAATATCAGTGACAGCAGCGTTCAGGCGATGAGCAAGATCGATTTGCTCAGAAAAAAACTCGACATTCTAAAACAAGATTTGAACAAGAAGATGGCCCTTGGGAAAATAGATGACAAGGGTATTGTGAATTCCGCATTGCAAATCAAGAGTGTTGAAAGCCAAATCGCAAAGGCTTCCGGTAAATCCGGCATGAAAGCATCGTTCAATCCATCATCCGACCTGATGACGAACCTGAAGCAAATAGGCAAAGATCTGAAAGGAAATATCAATGTTGGGATGCAAGCGTTCGGAAGTGCGCTTAAAAGTGCTGCCGGTTACGCAAAAAGCATTGCCAAGAGCATTTTGAGTTTCGCTGGGAAACAGATAAAGGGCATATGGGACAAATCCGCTTTTGCCGGTCTTGAAAAGTCTCTCGGCAGAATCAGGAACGTCATCAACTCCTTTAGCCGCATTGCGTTTTACCGTGCGATCCGAAGCGCGATCAAGTATGTTACAGACGCCCTGAAGGAAGGCGTCGAGAATGCGTATCACTATTCCAGAGAGTATGGGGAAGCCACAAGTTATATCGCGGACGCCTATGACCGGATATCCAGCTCAGAGTTCAAAATGTCCAACCAGCTTGGCGCTGCATGGGCGACCATGATTGCCTACATTGAGCCGATTATTATCCGTATTATCAATCTGGTTACGAGAGCTGCCGACGCTGTTACACAGTTCTTCGCGATCTTGAGTGGTAAGGGGACTTACCTGAAGGCTACAGACTACAACAAGAAGTGGGCCGATTCCGCAACCGGCGCTGCAAAAGCCGCAGAGGAGTGGAAAAACCAGCTGATGGGATTCGATGAGATCAACCGGCTTGAGGAACCATCTGATGGCGGAGGCGGAGGCGGCGGAAATGCTGGCCTTGACTACGGCGACATGTTTGAGGAAACGGCAAAAAACGAATTCTTCGAGCAGATCCGTGATGCCTTCGAAAACGGTCAGTGGGCGCTGATGGGCCAGCTCCTTGGCGAAAAGTTCGATGAGATCGTCGATATGGTGGACTGGAAGAAGTACGGCAAAAAGCTCGGAGCGGGACTGAATGCGTCGATCACCGTTGCGTATAACTTCCTGAAAACCGCAGACTTCAAGAACCTCGGCGTTCGCATCTCTGAGTTTATCAATAACGCACTAGAACAGGTAAACTTCGATCAAGCCGGTCGGACGTGGATGAGACTCAGACTGTCTCTGCTGGACTTTCTCATCGGCATTGCAGATGGACTTGATTGGAGAATGCTGGCAATCAAACTCAGCAACTTTGTCATCGGATCGCTTGATGAGCTTGCTGAATGGCTCAGAAATTTGGACACAACAAGCATTGCAAATGCCATGAAAGATTTCTTCGGAAATATTAAGTACAAAGAAATCGGTGACAAGATCGCAGAGGTTTTAAAACTCGCATTCGGCGACCTCGGCGATGTCGTGAAGGAGCTGCTTCCTGAAGGACTTGGCGACAATGTCAGGGATGGAATCGTTGACGCGATCAAAAATACAGACTTTGCTACCATTCACAACGTGCTTATGTACAAACTGGATGAAGCGGTGTTCGGCCCAAAGTGGGCTGACTTCTGGTGGAATTGCGTACATCACGGCGAATATTCTGGAAAAGAGATTATCAACGGCTTGATTCAGGGCGTCGATGGCGGCAAGCAGTCGCTGGAATCTTCGCTGGACAATGGGTTAAAGAAGCCAGTGAATCAGGCAATGGGCGAAGTAGAGCTTACAACAGGCCAAAAGCTTGGGAATATTGTCAGTAAGCTGGAGTGGTTTAGCTCCCAGATGGGCCTTGCATCTCTGCCGTTCGGGAGATTCTTGGCCGATGGTCGGGCAGCTCTTTCTGCTCTGGATTCGGATGTGTTTTCGTTTGGCAGAAACATCATTGACAATTTTAGAACAATAGCACAGGCTGCGGCTGAGACGTGGAACTACATAAGATCTGGCGGCGGAGTCAGCCTGTTTGGCGGGAAGATTACAATTGGAGCGCCAGCACATGCAGAAGGTGGATTCCCTGAAGACGGGCTGTTCTATGCAAACCACGGAGAGCTTGTCGGAAAGTTCAGCAACGGCAGAACGGCAGTTGCCAACAACGAGCAGATCGTTGCAGGAATCAGCGCCGGTGTATTCGATGCGGTTGTCGCGGCGTTTGCACAGAGCGGCGGTGGCAGCGACGGAAATGACAGGCCGGTCAATATCTATCTTGACGGCAAATTGATTGCTCAGTCCACGACGAAATATCAGACACAGTTTGCGAGAGCCAGAGGATAGGCGGTGAAGCACAATGAGAGTTATCGTAGACGGAACAGATATCACAAACTACATTGGCTACAACGGCCTGAAATGGCAGCGCAACGACATTGATTCTCCGAACACCGGGCGCGATATGTCCGGGACCATGCACAGGGGGCGCGTATCGACAAAAATCCGGCTGGATATTACATGCCGTCCCCTGTACGCAAGGGAACTGATGGTACTGCTGAATCTGATCTACCCGGAATATGTCACAGTAACGTATGATGACCCGATGGAAGGGAGCGTTACGAAGATCATGTATTCCAACAACAACCCGGCGGCGTATCAGGGAATGAACAAAGACGGGCGAGAGGTTTGGACGGGCGTGACGTTCCCTCTGATTGAGAGGTAAAGCAGATGCAGGAAGTATCAAACCTCTACCGTCAGATCCTAGCAGAGACAAACCACTGGTTTGAAGTATCGCTTGTGATCGGAGAAACCGGAGACGGTGACAGCGGTTACAGAGAAGACCAACTGTTCAGCATCCAGACAAACCACAGGGCGTTTTCGGAAGATACGCCGACTGTGGGAGGAGCGATTGCCGGTGAGATCGACATTCAGATGATCGATCCATACGTGGATATCCCAAAGGCAGCAAAGCTCCAATTGTTCACGAGAGTGACAGACGGGACGCAGTCGAGTGAATGGCTCAAGAAGGGCGTTTACTACGTTGATACAAGAGAGTTCACCAAGAACAGCGACGGTCTGGACGTTCTGACCATTCACGGTTATGACGCGATGCTGAAGTTCGGGCAGCTCTATCCAAGCGACAACGAGCATGACTATCCTCTGCTTGACGAGGATATGGTTGCGTTTGTTGCGCAGGTTGCCGGGGTTACAGTGGACGAGCGAACATACGAAGCAATGGGGAGAAACTACACCTTCCCGTTGATGACCGGATACACAAGCAGAGAAGTACTTGGAATCATTGCGGCAAGCTATGGCGGTAACTTCATCATGAGCGATGAGGGGAAGCTGCTGCTTCTCAAGCTTGGCAGCTTGCCGCCTGAAACCAACTATCTGATTGACGAGATAGGCAATTCCATTCTGATCGGGGATGACAGAATCCTGATCTGAAAGGAGCTGAAACATGGCAGCAGAAGTATTCAACATTCTGAAACGTGCGGACAACGTAACCGTAGCGCAGCAGCAAGCTGGATATTCGATGGTACGGATACACGCCGGGACAGATGATAATAACAATGAGATAATCTATGAAGCTGGTGACGAAACCGGCGCGGTACTGGAAATCAGCAACGAGTTCGGCACACAGCAGATGGCAGAGGATATTCTGTCAGAGATCTCTGGTTTGCAATATCAACCGGGAAAAGCGGAGGGCGCACTGGTTGACCCAGCCGCAGAGATCGGTGATGTCATCACGGCAAACAATGCTTATTTCGGTTTGTACATCCGGGCAACAGATTTTGGACGTCTGATGAAGTCCGATGTGGAAGCTCCGACAGATCAGGAAATTGAACATGAGTTCGGAGCGGAAACCAGTCAGGAACGTGAGTATATCCGATTCACAGGTCAGGTAAAATCAACGTTGAAGGTTCATTCCGCTGAGATTGCTGCAAAGGTGTCCATTGAAGACCGAAATGCAGAAACAGGCTTCGGGTGGTCATTAACCAACAATCAATGGCGTGTTGGAAAGTACAGTGGCAGCACGTTAAATCCTGTTTTTACCGTTGACGAAAACGGCGTCTACATCGTTGGCAGCGGATCGTTCACGGGAACCATCACAGCGAACGGCGGAACAATCGGTGGCCTGAAGATCACGAACAACTCCATTGAAAGCGCAAACGGAGCGTTCAAAGTAGACTCTGACGGGAACATCACTGCGAACAGTGGAACGTTCAAAGGTGATGTCTACGCCGGGAACATCAAATACGGTGTTGGAGCTGGCGGTGTAAACTATGGGACATTCTCCGGGGCTGGCTTGTCTGGCGGTTCTGTCGGAGCGGGAAAGATCGTGGCGAATGATCTAACAACGGGACAGTTCAGCAGCGGTGTGACAACAAGTCTTGGATATGCAAATTTTTCCAACGCTGTTTTTCAAGCCTCTGACAAAGCACCATATGCAAGAATTGGAACTATTATTGCAGACACGGTAACTGTGAATAAAGGTGCTACAGCTTACGACATTGTTGGTCATACGCATAAATTTACAGAGGCAAACGGAAAAGTTTATATCGAAGCAGCAGATTTGACCGGAGCAGCTCATTCTTTTAAGATAGCCGATACACAAGCATATAAGGATGGTGTGTCGGCGGTGTATATTAGTGCTACATCCGGCACAAGCTATAGCAACTCTGCTGACAGAAGCTGCAATGTTACAGGGAGCAATGTATATTATACATCGCAGATGGTCTATGGAAGAATCCTTGCGACGCTGTCAAATGGAAATCAGCAAACTATTTATATTGGAATGGACGCATCGAAAGCATATGCGGCAGGAAGAAGCTCTGCACCAGCACCTAAGTATGCGGTATTTACCGTCCAAGCAATTTCTGCAAGTCAGGGTGGAACGGTTTATATTTACAGTGACGAAACCGGTCTGATGAGACTTAGAGAAGGACAACAGTTCGATCAAACCTAATACGAATGGAGAAAAATAATGAAAATCAGAACAGCATCTGGTATGGAATTCGATTACGACATGATAACGGAAAATCCAAACCCGCCAAGGCTATACATTCATCTGTTGAACACGACCTTGCCAAGCGCAATGTCAGTTCTTTTCGGAGAGGGTGGCCTTCCGTTCGTTGGGTACGAGGACTACAGATTTTTGCAGAGCGTAGCTGATGGGTATCCGGGTGTGACGCTGTCACTCAAGAAAACATTTGACTGAAGGAGAAAACAATGGACGAATTTGTGAAGATGAGAAAGCAGGAGCTGGCAATGATGGTCAACACGCTCAAGAGGCTGGATGTGCGCGGCTTTGAGAGCATGGACATGCTTGTCGGCATGGTTGCGTTCCTGAATGAAGCAATGGGAAGAGAAACCGAAAACACACCGGAGGGGTGATGAATCATGGCGGACAGACGCATTGCAGACCTCGATGAAGCAACAGTATTAACCAATAATGATCTGTTTGTGCTGTCACAGAGCAATCAAGCGAAAAAGGCAACGTGGTCGAGGATTCTGACGTATCTTGCCAATGCGTTGGACGGGCATGGCGGGATCAGTTCAATCTCCAAGGTTTCTACTACAGGCAATGTGGATACATACCGCATCACATATGCAGACTCGACTGTCAGCACATTTGCAGTTACGAACGGGAAAGAAGTAAGTGGTGTAACTCAGTATTGGGCTGCGTCGGATTCCAATTCCACTGTACCGTCTCAATGGAGCGAAAGCCGCCAGACAATGACAGCGGTAAACAAATACCTTTGGAGCTATTACCGTTTCACTTACAATGACGGGTCATACGACGAAACATCCCCAAGCGTTATCGGTGTATACGGAGACACAGGCAATGACTGGTATGTACATATCCAGTATGCGGTTCGTAGACCTGAATCCAACGATGACATGAGGGGTTTTCCAAGTGACTGGATTGGCATTTACAGCGGAACCGATGCTGCACCTCCTGAGAATTATACTAGCTACACTTGGTATCAGTACAAGGGGGAAAAGGGAGACACAGGCAACTCCATTTTGTCGATTAACAGGACAGGCACAACCGGACTGATTGACACCTATACGATCTCCTTCTCCAACAACACGGCAACGACGTTTCAAGTCCGTAACGGATCAAACATCACAGGGATTGAGAAAACTGGGACAAGCGGTCTTGTTGATACATATACCGTATCGATATCGGATGGCACGACAACAACGTTTACGGTAACGAACGCGAAGAGCATCAGCAGTATTACACCTGTCGATGTGACAAGAGCCGCTGGACATACTGATGTCTACCGCATCAATTTCAATGACGGTGATACATACGAGTTTCAGATTTATAACGGTGTAAACGGAACCGGCGCAGTGTCTACTGTCGATGGGATTGTATCTGCCAATCAGGAAGTTACACTTCTTACGCTTGGCACAGGAGCGCCAACACCGGCAACTGTCGGGGCAATTAAGTCGAGGTATTTTGATACAGCTTCTTCTCGTTTGTACATCTGCACTGGGATTGATACAAGCGGTGCGGAAACGACTTATACATGGGCTGGCGCTGGTGTAACGACAGACTCGGCGATGTCTACCACTTCGACAAATCCAGTACAAAACGCAGTTCTGACAGCAATTATAGGGACTGCCACAATGAGTACAACTGCGCAGAATATCAAGGGTGCAATCAATGAACTGAAGCAGTCCATTGATACGGTTACTGGAAATATCAAGCACATAAAGGCAACCAACATTGATGTTGCGATTTCTTCGTGGGTGACAGACCCAGATGGGACAAGCTCAGACTTCCCTAAAAGAGCTTCAATTCCTGTAACCGGCGTAACGTCTGCAATGTTTACAGAGGTAGTGTTTAGTATTGCAGACGCAATGAGCGGTAATTTTGCTCCGATTTCCAAAAGTGGTACTGATGAGGTTTACATCTATGCCGCAGAAACGCCTGATAGTGTCATTACCATTCAGTCCGTGCTGGCTGTTCTGTGAGGTGAGGCTATGATAGGAAGAACAAACGTTGGTGGAGCAGGTGGCAGTGGAACCGCGTTTGCGTATATTGGCGTAATATACCCAGTTGGTGCAACGCTTACATGCTCGGATGGGCGAAAGACGTTAAGAGCAAAAGACACGACGGGGATGTATGTGTTTGGCGTACCATATGCGGCAACGTGGACAGTGACTTCAGTTCAAGGTTCTAGTACAAACTCAGAAAGTGTTGTCATTTCAACTCTCTGGCAAGATGAAATAGTTAATTTGAGCGGATGGGACGGAACGTTGTTCGACAGAGGTGATCAATATGTGGATGTAACTGGTGGATGGGCGATTAACTCTCAACTGTATTATCCGTTTCCAGATACACAATTTTCAAATGTTGGAACAGGCTCAATTGAAACCACAATACATGCGGTGTTGCAAACTTACGAAACAGAATGCGTCTTTCAGACTCTTTCGCCAATAGACTTGAAAGATTATAGCAGCATAACCATTGACTATAGTATCAACGAAAGCAACTGCACATACTTTGCCCTAACAAATGTTACCAGCGGTAACACAGGTTCCTCAGCATATGTGACTGCGGGCACTAGTTTGCCAAAAAAGTCGCAACAAATAACAATTGATTTGACTAGTAGCACAATTCAAAACTTCCTTTACAACAATCTTGTGTATGCGACGGTAAGTGTTGCGATGAGCAGTCCAGGATATACCAGTGTTGAAGCAACAATATCAAAAATTAAAGCAAGCAAAGCATAATGCTGAAAGTGCAGGTGATACACAATGATTTACAAGACAATAACCGTATCATTCGGCGCGCTTCGGAAGATCACCGGTCCCGCTTTGCAGTGGCAGTACAACGAGAAGCAGTACCTTGTCATCAACGGTCTTGACCTGCCTGAAGTGTACGCAGTGGACTTCATGAACAAGGGCGATGATGAGACGATCACGATGACGCCGACGGAAGAGGGTGTGCTGATCCCGGATCAGTTCCTTCTGGACGGCAGGCCGCTGATTGCCTACATCGTCGTAATAGACGGGGAGAGCGTCAACACCATTGCGCAGGCCACATTCCCGGTCAACACGCGAGGCGAACCCTCGGATATATCACCTAAACCGTCAGAGCAGCAGCAGATTGAACAGCTGATTGCTACCATGAATGAAGTTGTCGAGAATGCGGCAGACAGTGCGGAAGAGTCTGAGCGTCAGGCCGGGATTTCCGGTGAGTATGCAACCGACTCAGAGGCATGGGCAGTCGGCCAGCGTGACGGCGTGGATGTTGAGTCTACGGATGAAACCTATCACAACAATTCAAAGTATTGGTCACAACTTGCACAGCAAGCCGCTGGTCGTGATGGCTGGGTAAGCTTTTACATTGATGAGAATGGACATCTGCACTATGTCAAGACGGAGAATGCCGCACTCCGCTTCTACATTGACGCAGTTGGACATCTTCATGCAACAAACGCATAAGGGGTGAGGACATGGCACAAGAATTTGATTTTGATATTGGTTCTGTAGTAGGGCCTCAGGGTGAAATTGGCCCTCAAGGGCCGCAGGGGCCAAAGGGCGATAAGGGTGATACTGGCGCAACTGGCCCACAGGGGGCGCAAGGTGTTCAGGGGCCGAAAGGCGATCAGGGCGAAACTGGTGCGACAGGACCTCAGGGACCGAAGGGAGACACCGGTGCGACAGGTCCGCAGGGGCCGCAGGGGCCAAAGGGCGACAAGGGAGATGCGGGTGCATCTGACGCGGGAGAAGTCTCGTATGATAAAACAGCTACCTATCAGGAGGGTTCTGTTGGGGCAGAGCTGAGTAATCAATCTCGCCATTTAAGTGACAAACAGGACGCTCCGTCAACAGCCGGAACTGCCGGTCAGGTACTGAGTCTGGATTCCAACCTCGATCCTGTGTGGGTAGATCAGACTGGTGGTACAACAGGATTGACAATTCTGTCGTATGGGCACAGCACTTGGGCAGATTTCCTTGCGGCATATAATGCGAATCGTGTGGTATATTGTCGTGCATCATCAAGCACCGACCCCAGTACAGGGACGCAGGGAAGATTTGCGTTTATGGCATTTGTCAACGTTTCTGGAAGCACTCCGACATCTGTGGAGTTTCAGTATTATCGGTCTGTTTCCAGCCACACGGCCGCACAGCAGGGCGATCAGGTCTTTGTTTACACGCTGAAATCTAATGGTACGTGGTCAGTTGAGACAAGAGAAGCAAGCACGAAGATTGCGGCCGGGACGAATCTGTCACAGGCATACAGCAACGATACACTTACTCTCAGCTTTGATGGCACTGGATACATTACCGCGCCGTCTTCTGCCGGAACCGCAGGTCAGGTTCTTGGGTTGGATAGCAATCTGAATCCGACATGGGTAGATCAGACTGGTGGGTCTGGCGGCGGCATGAACATCGTCACGCTGACAGGGACACAGATCACTCAGGTGGGTGCGGACAATACGATGTACATGTGCGGAGAACTTACCGAGTTGACGTTCACAGCTCCGAGCGTTGGCATCACAGGCATCAGGTTCACAAGCGGCACGACTCCCACAGTTCTGACGATCAGCGGCGTAACGGCTTGGATGTTTGACTTTGACCCGACCAGCTTGGAAGCCAGCACAACCTATGAGATTAACGTCCTCAACGGAGTGGGGTGCGTAGGATGGGCGTGAGACTGCCGAGCGAGTATCAAGATGTTGAGTGGATAGGAACAACGGGAACGCAGATCATTGATACGGATTATCTTCCGGTTGACGGGGATGAAATGTCAATCGAGTTTTCGTTTACGAGTTTTCCGGGGTCAAAGAACTATTATTGTCTTGCAGCTACAGATAATTCTGACCCTCAAGTGCAGTTTGTATTCGGAAACGATAGCGGTTCAAGAACTCTTTATTACAAGTATTTTTCAACAGGTTCTGCAAAGATGCTGAAGACATCTTTTGCTGTTAATACGATATATCGAATTGATGTTGCATCCAATGGCGATTGTACTTGTAATGGAGTAACTGTATCGCCCGTCAATAACTTAGGTTATGCAACAGGGCATATGCGATTCTTCGCACGAATGGCGGGTAACATCAATTTCATTGGTAGGCTGTATACGTTTGTTGCATCTCATAGTGGGACGGAAAAGGTTAATCTTGTACCATGTTACCGCAAATCGGACAACGAACCCGGCATGTATGACCTCGTCTCCGGCGAATTTTTTGTCAATCAAGGTACTGGTGAGTTTGTTGTTGGCCCTGATGTGATCGGCAGTATCAGTCCTCTCATGGTTGCGTGGAGACGGATCATGATGGCAGCGGCTTCCGTAGCGAAGAAGCTAACCAAGCTGATTGCAACATCCACGACCGGTCTTGTGAGTTTCGACACCAATGTGGAAATGCCGACGAAGGTAACGTGCGAGTTCAGTCCTTTGCAAGAGGGAACAGGCGATCCGTCACCTGATAACGTCAGGCCGATCAGCGGGTGGACTGGGTGCGAGGTTTACCATACAGGCAAAAACATGTGGTGGACAGACTACACCTACAACGATCCTGGGGGTGCAATAAAAAAGAACGGAGAATTTATCGCCATTAATAAAGGAGGGGTAACTACTACATATTTGCTTGGTGGATCATCAGAAAATAATAGAATTAATTTTAAACTGCCAAAAGGTACATATTCCCTTTCTGCTTATTCGGAAACTTTTTCTGGAATGTATCTATTGTTTACTGATGGGTCAAAGTGGTATCCAAGAACTACAAAAACGTTTGACAAAGATATGATTGTGCAAGCAGTCAGATGCAATACGGCAAGACTTGCAGTAGGAACATATCTGTGGAAAATACAAATTGAACAAGGTGCAGAATGTACCGACTACGAACCCTACCAAGGCGAAACCATCCCCATCACCTTCACCGACCCGACAACCGGCGATCCTCTAACAGTCTACGGCGGCACGGTCACGCTCAATGAGGATGGGTCAGCGGATGTGGTGAGTGAGTGGCAACTTATTGATCTTGGAAACTTGAAGTGGGTTGCTGACGGATCAAGATCGACTTATTATTATGCGACAGTTCCTACTTTAGTAAGTAAAAATAATAACGTTATATCTACTTGCTATAAGGGCATTAATCCTCAAGGTATTGGAGCTTGGCGAACCGATACAAGGGATTTGATTATAGGGCAAAGGAGCAATTCGTCGATTGCGATTATTGACACTAACTACCGCAACGATGCATCAGGATTAAAAACGAGCTTAAGTGGTCAATATGCTATCACATTAATTTCGCCAGTCATATACCACTTCCCCAACATCGGCCAGCTCTACACCTTCCTCGACACAAACAACATCTGGCACGACATGAACGGTGACATCACCGTTGAATATTGGAACAAACAGTAAAGGAGAAATAACCATGAGACAGATTTACATCGTAAACGCAACACAGGTAGTCACCAGCACCGCGCATCCTGAAGGAGTTTATAAAACTCTTGATGGCTTCCCGAAAACCTTCGACTCTCGCAACTATGACGCAACGGAAGACAACCCGAACGGCAATCCTGAGCGTGCTTATGAGGTCGCAGAAGCAGAATTTCACGCTCAGTGGGCCGAGTTCCTGCGCTCCACCACTCGCGCTATGTGGGCTGTGACCTTTGAGAGAGCCGATGGTCGGCAGATTTCTCAGGCTTCCAAGGGAGCGTTCCCGGACATGACTCCAGCACCGGCTGAAGAGGCTGAAGAGTAATGGAGTGCGGGAAAAACTTTGTTGTATGCAATAGTTGCCCGTTCCGGGACGGTTGCAAATGGCGAAAGTGAGTTCACTTAACGTACAAATTCCGGGACAAGCATCCTCCCGACAAAACATGCTTGCATGAAATCTCAGGATTTCATTGAAGCGTAATTGTATCAAAATTGTTAAAAGGAGAAAACAGAATGGATTTTAGACATGCATGGTTTCAGATGCTCAACGGCAAAAAGATCAAACTCCCTCATTGGGCTGGCTATTGGGTATGGGAGAACAACACTATCATGATGCACTGCCGCGACGGGAAAGTGCTGGATATTCGGGAAACCGATAATCCGGCGTACACCTTCAGCAATATTGCCTCTGGTGATTGGATGGTAGTGGAGTAATCATATCTCGTGAAAATCGTGCGAAATCACGAGATAGTCACGAGATCGGAAAACAGACTGCGGCGGCTCAGTCAGCCAGAAGGATTTGCCCTCACATCACCTCCGTCTAAAGTGATGCGTGTGTCCCGATGGTTCTACAACCGCCACATAAAAACAGGAGGGATGCTTATGTGGTTCATTCGATTTATGGTGTGGTTGATGATTGCCAGCCTTGTATGCATCTTTTTCTATGGTGCAGGAGGAGACGAGCCATGAGCGCAGATGATTTAGACGTTTGGATTAACTACCTGTTGGAGGGTAAACAATGAGCTATCATCAAACAATCTATAACCTATTGCGTGGATACGGCCTTTCTGAAGCCGGGGCTTTGGGTATGCTTGGCAACTGGGAATGTGAGTCCGGCTGTGAACCGTATCGGGTACAAGGAGACTATCAGGCAAGCAGAGCAATCAGCAAGGCGTATGTAAATGCCATCGAGAATGGCACATCTGACAGATACCGGTTTTCCAATGATCAAAAAGGGTTTGGACTTGCCCAATGGACGTACTATTCCCGTAAAGATATGCTCTGGGAAGTATGGAAGCATAGCGGGAAAAGGATAGACGATGTGGGGCTTCAGGTTGACTTTGCAATGCGAGAGCTTCAGGGGGGGCACTCCGGCTTGCTGTCATTTCTCAAGACCACAGAAGCTATCTGGGATGCAACAGATCGCATCTGCCGGGAATATGAAAGACCTGCCGTCAACAATGTTCAGGCGAGGTATGAGGCCGCTCTTAGGATCAGAAAAGAGATTGACCTCAGTGGGCAGTCAACTGTGGGTCAAGTAAAACCAGAACCAGAGTCAAATACAGAAGAACCGAAGCTTGAGAAATGGTTTCCTCGTACAATTGACGAGCATTGTACGGGCTGGCCTGAAGTTTGGCTCTTGCAGTCGCTACTCAAATGCAGAGGCTACAACGTTCTAGTGGACGGTATCTTCGGTGATGCGCTTGCCAACAAAGTCGAGCAGTTTCAGAGGGAAAACAGCCTTTATGCCGATGGTGTGGTCGGCAAAAACACGTATACCAAGCTGGGCATCGACCCGGCAGTTTTTGAAGGGAGATAACTATGGAACAGTCTGAAAAGAAAAACGCAGAGCGGTATCTCGTCATCACAAAGAGCGGAGAATCCGCGATAGTTTGGGCAGAGGATTTCTCCGATGTTCTGAAAGAGCTTGACGAAAGCGCTGGAGTAGACGCAGGATTCAGCAAGGATGATGTCAAGCTGATCATGGTGCTTGACTAAGAGGAGGGACAGAAATGAAATTACCGAACAAAGTTTATGACATACTGAAGTGGATTGTGATGATCTGCATCCCGGCACTGACTACCGCTTATGTCGGTCTTTCAGCGGTATGGGGATTCCCGTATGCTGAAGAGATCGCAAAAACGTCGGCAGTTGTCTGCACACTTCTCGGTGCGCTCCTCGGTATTTCTACTGCTCAGTACAACAAGGACAAGACAGGCGAGTAACAGGAGGGCGCTGTTATGGGGAATTTGACTCCAGCTCAAGCCACTGTGATCGCGTCGATCATAAGCGGGCTTGTGGCAATCGTTGTCTGCATCATCAACAGCAGAGCGCAGCAGAGAAAGATTATGCGCGAGATGATGGTAGAATTGCAGAAGCAGAACGATGAAATGCGGAACAATGAAGCCATCAGAGACGCGAAGCTCCAGATGTGGATGAAAGGCGTGGAAGAAAAATTGGACATACACAACGGCTATGCGGAGAAGCTGGGAAACATAGAGAAGAGCATAGCCGTAATACAGAACGACATAAAGACCCTGTACAAGCAGGCTTGATTATGTCGAAAAAGCATGATACAATGACGGAAAATAAAACTATAAGGAGATCCGTCATGGATTACGAAAATCCCAAAACAATAGATTTTACTGTTCATGAGAGCATCATGGCAAGAATGGAGCGTGCGAACAAGCGGTGGTTTATCGCATGGGTTATCACATTCGTTCTTTTCCTTGCAAGTTGGACAGGCTTCATTATCTACGAAAAACAGTTTACTGATGAAGAGTGGACGTTTGAAGCCACAACGGAAGGCGCTGGAAATGCTATAGCGAACGGTAACGGCGAGGTGTATTATTATGGCGAAAGCGAAGGTAACGCACCGCAAGAGAACCAAGAAGTACGGTAAAGGAACATCGTACCGTCGTTGTCCCAACTGCGGCGGGGACGGAAGGGTTCGGATCAGGAAAACATGACACATGACATTCCACCGGACACACTGAACAGCAACATCAACTACTGCATCGATGAATATGTCCGGCTTGTAGAGCACAGAGAAATGCTCCGAGACAAATGGTTTCATGGCAAGACGTTTGAGAAAATCGCCGAGGACTATGGAATATCTGTTCAGAGAGCAAAGGATATCATCTACAACATTGGAGATCCCATCCTGATCAGAGCATCAAATATGTAAAAGAGCCTCACACTACGGTGTGGGGCTTTTCTTTTTCAAACAGAATATGTACTTTTGCCTACCAGAAGATGTACAGTCGCTTTCTTTCGTGAGAGCGGCTTTTTTGTTACCATCTTCCCAGTAAATGAGGTGATTCTATGTATGACAATGATGAATTGCTCATGCTGCTGGATGACGATCTGTTCCCTGTAGAAGAAAGAGAAACGGAGTCAGAGCGATGGCGTGGGTAATGTTTGAACCGAACCCTGTGCGAACCGGGGCCATTGACTGCACTGTCAGGGCGATTGCGAAGGCGCTTGACGTGTCATGGGAGAGAGCTTATGTGATGCTTGCTCTGAATGGCTTCCTGATGGGAAACGTCATGTGTGCGGATGAGGTTTGGGGCGCACTGCTCCGACAGAACGGATACAAACGGTTCATGGTAGAGAACACATGCCCTGACTGCTATACAGTGGACATGTTCTGTGAGGATCACCCGGAAGGAACATACGTCGTAAAGAGCGAGGACCATGTAGCGACTGTCGCAGACGGGCAGCTCTATGATTCATGGCCGTCTCAAAACAAAGTCGTAATTTATTACTGGGCAAAAGAGAAAGGATGATTCACTATGGCAGCTTACAACTACTACGGGCAGAACTTCGGAGGACAGTACGGTGCTGGGTATTTCCCGCAGAACTTTCAGGGCCAGCCGATGATGCAGCAGCCTGTCCAGCCGGTGCAGATGCCGCAAGCTCAGACCGTGCCGGTGCAGTCTCCATCCGGGATCATTTGGATTTCAGGAATGCAAGAGGCGCAGATGTATCCGGTGGCCCCGAACAACGCAGTTGCGCTCTGGGAGAACAGCGGCAAGACGATCTACCTCAAACAGGCAGACGCAACCGGCAAACCGACTATGCGAATCTATGATCTGGTAGAGCGGACGGAAACGTCAAGCAGTGCCGGTGCTCACGATGAGAAGGCGCCGAACTACGTCACCAAGGACGAGCTTGGCACGATTGTTGAGGCCGTGAAAGGTCTTGCCAGCGAGGTCGATACCATGAAGGGAGATCTGTACGGCGTGGCCGGTCGGAAGAAGACGGCAAAGAAAGCGGAGGTAACTGAAGATGATGCCTAATCAGATCATGGGAATGCTTGGGCAGCTAAAGGCTAATCCTCTTCAGTTCCTTATGCAGCGCAGGATGAATCTTCCGCAGAACATCAATGTAAGTGACCCACAGGCGATCCTGAACCATCTGGTCAGCTCCGGCCAGATCAGTCAGGAGCAGATCAATCAGGTCTATCAGATGATGCAGAGGATGGGCAGATAACAGTCAGCTTTCCCTACTGTTCCTCCATCTCCTGTGCAGACAAATAAACTTCGGTGAGGTCATAGCTGCCGCATTCAGGGCATTTAACATCGTCGACTGACTGGACCTCTCCACATTTTCCACACTTGAAATACTTGGCTTTAAGGAAAGAACGGCCTTCATAATATCTCCCAAGCTCTTGCACGTGTTCCTTATCCAAAATTTTCATATCATCACGACCTTTCACAATGGATAGTAACATGATATCACGGTGAAATCAAGTGTCTTACCCGCTGTCAAGTGCGCATAGACAGTGGATGACAAATACAAACCCCATACCGAAAAGAGAAGGTATGGGCTAACCCCAACAGTTAGGGGAGAAAGGAAAACAAAATGGACGAGACTAACACCAATTTCTCGATGCCCGTAATGCCCGCTTACGGCGGTGGCTACGGCAACAATGGCGGCTTCGGTTTCGGCGGAGACGGATGGTGGGTAATTCTGCTCCTGCTCTGCCTTGGCGGTGGCTGGGGTACCGGTTTCGGTGGCGGCTTCGGCAACATGCAGCTCGGCTATGACTTCCCGTGGCTCCTGAACGGTCAGAACGGGATCAACAACAATGTCTCTGACGGGTTCCGTGATGCACAGCTCCACGACAGCGTAACTTCTGTCCGTGACGGCGTGAGCAATCTTGCCACTCAGCTCTGCGGTTGCTGCGGCGACATGCAGATGGCGATGGCAAACGGATTCTCCGGCGTCCAGCAGTCCCTGTGCTCTGGCTTTGCCGGAACTACCGCTGCGATCACCGGTGCTCAGAACGCCATTGCCCAGCAGCTCTATGGAAACGAACTGGCTTCTCTGAATCGCAGTTTTGCTGAACAGACTGCCAGTACGGCTGGCTTCACTGGTGTGAACACTGGGCTTGCCGATCTGAAGTACACGGTTGCGACTGAGGCGTGCAACGACCGTGCAGCTCTGTCTCAGGGCATTCAGACTGTGCTCGACAAGCTTTGCGCTCTGGAACTGGATGGTTACAAACGTGAGAATGATCAGCTCCGCACTCAGCTTAACATGGCGAACCTTGCAGCGTCTCAGACTGCTCAGACCGCTCAGATTCGTGACGGTCAGGTTGCTTCCGTCAATGCTCTGGTGAATGAACTGCGCTCTTGCCCGATTCCTGCGCAGCCCGTCTATGGATCTCAGCCGATTTTCACCTGTGGTGGTAACAACGTCGGCTGCGGCTGCGGTGGAAACGGTTTCGTGAACTGATTGAGGTAACGCTATGGCAAAGTATATTACATCAACGGACCAGAATGTCGCCATGAACGGCACGATTCCGTTTGACATTGTATCTATCCCGTGCAACAAGGGATGCGTAGTCCCGATCACAACCGGGGTTCTTACTTTGCAAGGCAGTTCCACAAACAGGTTCGCACGGTACGAAGTAGACCTGCAAGCAAACATTGCGATTCCTGAAGGTGGTGCGGTTACCCCGATTGCTGTTGCCATCACGCTGAACGGAGTTGAGATTCCTGACAGCGTTGCGATTGTGACGCCAGCAGCGGCAGAAGACGTGTGGCATGTGAACACTACCGCAACGATCACGGTTCCCTGTGGATGCTGTGTTTCTATCTCTGCTGCGTATGTAGACGCGACAGAGGATGACGCAACAGTAACTCCTACTCCGTCCATCTTCGTGAGACGGCTTGCTTCGATTACCGTCACTCGCATAGCCTGACAGGAAGGAGGACAATCGTATGAATTACATTGACAGCATTGTTGACCTTTGCGGCAAAGAGTTTGAAGCCATTGCCAAGAACGGCAAATTCAGATCCCGTGAAGAAATCGACTCCGTGTACAAGCTGATGGACATTGTCAAGGACAGCATGGAGATCTCTTGCATGGAGGCTGACATGGAAGGTGAGTCCTACGATGACGGCATGAGCCAGCGCGGCGGAAGCTACGGAGATCGCTCGTATCGCTATGACGGCGGTTCCTACGCACGTGGCCGTGGCCGGAACGCTCGTCGTGACAGTATGGGACGGTACTCCCGCGAAGGTGGAAGCTATGGATACTATCCTGACGGCAGACCCATGCGCGGCTACTCCCGTGACGGGAAGGAAGAGTACAAGGAACAGCTTATGGACATGATGGACAATGCGCCGGATGAGCAGACTCGGCAGAGCATCCAGCGGATGATTGACCAGATGAAATAAGCAAAAAGAAAGCGGCAGGACGTCACAATCCTGTCGCTTTTCTTGGACTCGGTTCGTATTTTGCGTACACCAAATTTACACCACGGAGTGCCATTTACACCACGTTTACACCACCAAATTTGCCGTTATATGTACAAAAATGTACATTGGTGCATGTTGCGTTTTGAGAACTATTAATGTGAAAATCAAAAGAAAATTCCCGAAAATCCATTGTTTTCAGGACTTTCGGGAACTTTTTGCTCTGGAGCTGATAGCCAGATTCGAACTGGCGACCTCATCCTTACCAAGGGTTTAAGAAGCAAGGAAATACAAGGCTCGTTGCGGTATCGTACCACACATTTACACCTTACGCCGAATCCGTGCTTATTCCTGCAATGTAATTTTCAAGCGCTGTGCTGGATTTTATTCTGCGCTGCTCCTGAATGTGCGTATACCACTTTCTGGTGGTCTCTTCCGACGCATGACCCATCAGATCAGCTGTGTCTTTTGGATCCAGATTCGCATCAAAGCAGAATGTAGCAAACTCATGTCTGAGCTGGTATGGAACGATTGTATTCTTCCATACTTTCTTTTTGTATGTGCGCTTATTTTTCCCGCCGCTCTTGTGCTCCTCAATCGTGTACGTTGCCAGTCCTACGTCTCGGCAGTAGTTGTTCCATCGGCGACGAAACTCTGACTGAGTGAGAGGAGACTTTCCACCATCTGTACTGAACAGATATCCCTTGAACTTTGGCAGCACTGCTTCCAGAGGTGACAGTAAGACTACTTGACGGATGCCGTTTTCGGTTTTGGTATCTTTAATGACCGGCTTATTCGGTTGCCATGATAGAGCTTTATTTATATAGATCAGCTTCTCTTTGCGGTCAATGTCCTTATCTGTCAGGGCGAGGAGTTCCTGATCGCGCAATCCACTGTACATCGTAAAAAAGGCATACAGGCCGAACGGATGGTTGACGTTTGCCTTTACAATCTCAATTGCTTCGCGAGGGGCGAGGTCTCTGGACTCCTGCTGTAGGTTTTTCGGGAGACGCACACCTCCTGTCGGATTGTTCTTCACGCTACTGCCGGGCTTCGTGATCAGAAAGTCGAACAGCATGCGGAGAACGTCAAGTGGGCGCTGTACTGTTGTCCGCTTATATCCGCGCTTGGCAAGGTCATTTACAAAAGCCTGTATCTGTGCCGGTGTAACCTCATTTGCGTAGTCATCACCCATGACCGACTTGATTCGTTTGATGGGCGCTTGGTATCCTTCATACGTCTTGTAGGATACTTCTTTTTCTTTCTTTGCCAGCCATTCATCTAAGGCCTCGTTCATCACGGGGCCTTTTTTTATTCTGTCCTTATACTCAGATATCTTTTTATTGATTTCTGCTTTGCTCCGCCCGTAAACAGAGACTCGCTTGCCGGTGATTGGATCGTTGAAACGTTCCTCTATGAGACCGTTCTGGCGCTTGATCATACGGGTCTCCTCACAAGTTCTCTACCACTTCAATAGGAAGACCGTTATAAAAATCTCCTCTCTCGATGTGCTGGACCTCGTGCCGGAACGTCTTCTTTAGCACGGATAGGGGGTAGCGCTTGTTCAAGAAAATGCTAAAGGTCCCATCATCGTTAGTGGTGACCAGTCCTCTGATCGAATACGGAAACGTATCGTAGTAAACAAAGTAATCAATACCGGGAATGTAGCTCATCTTATTTGTTTCGCTCCTCCTTCCTGCGGGCGATGTTCGCCGCTGCCTCTAACATGTCTGCGTCAGTAGCACCATCCAGTGTGTCATAAAGCACACGGAAGGCATAATTGTTGCGCAGGTCTTCTCTGATAGCAAAGCCATCATCCGGCGCGGTGTATTCCACATCCGGGGAAGAAACCTTAGTCCCAAGCAGTTCTTCTACAGGAATATCAAAGTAATCCGCTATTTTATCTAGGTTCCTCTTGGACGGGAGGACGCCGCGCTTCCATCCAGTAACAGTACCGCTCGTGATACCAAGTTCGCTGGCAACTGTGGTAGGCGCTTTATTTACCTGACCGCACAAAAGTAGATAGTTTATCCAAAACATACAAAGAAGCCCTCCCGATTTTAGTAATTATAAACAAATCTTATTTTTACTAAAATTAATGCTTGCAATCTTAGCGGGAATAAGCTATACTTCTCAGTGTCAGTAAGAAACAGCAACAAACCAGCACTCAATCTTTAGTCTCAATAAGAATAAGAGTGAGAGGCAAGCAGAAACTTTGTAATAGATTTGTAACCTGTAATTGCATGATAGCACAAAGAAATCTGAATGTCAATAAGCAATTCTTATTTTTAAAGAGAAAAATGTGAGGCAGACTAAGAAAGGCGGTGATAAAAATAAGCATCAAAGCAATGCGACAGGCCAGAGGGCTTGCACAGTGGCAGCTTGCTGAAATGATCGGTGTGCGTCAGGAAAGCATAACGCAGTGGGAAACAGGTCGAACCTCTCCAAAGTTTACTAGGCTTGCTGATATTGCAAAGGCGCTGGATTGCACAGTCGATGATCTTGTCAGACCTGACACGGATGATTGCAGTATACCAGAAAACCTGTCCTGATTTCTGGACAGCGTCAGAGATGAGGCCACGGTGAGAGAGCACGAAGCTTACAGAGACAATCTGGAAAGTCTGCTTGAATTCTTCGGCAACAAGCGTCTCTTAACTGCTTCAGACGTAGCAGAATACTGCGGGCGCGACCGGAGGTTTGTCAAGCAGTTGTACGACATTCCGAGAACCGGGATTACAGTGAACACGCTGGCCAGAAAGATGTGCCAGTAACGATGGGATAGACGTATGGTGAGTATGAGTGAGCGCCTAGTGCTTCTCAACGCCAATCAACATTGTTCAAAACAAAATAGCGCATGTCAGGACATTACAGTACAAGAATAACGATGAGAGCTGGACGTTCACTCATACTCACCACGAAGCGAAAAAGGGGGAAACGATGGTAACAGCAACATGGAAAATTGATGGAATCTTCAAGGCGGATCCGCAAAAGGTCGCTGATGAGATTGATGCTCTTGGCGGCGAGGTCACACCAGAACAGTTAGTAGAGGCCGCAAGAGATAAGAAGAGCGAACTCCACAAGTGCTTCGATTGGGACAATAAAGTCGCAGCTGAGAAGTGGAGGAAGCATCAGGCAAGGCAAATCATGTGCTTCTTGGTTATAAGAAACGAGGACGAAGACGGCAATCAGGAAGCTCCTGTAATCCGATACATGTACAAGACGGACACTGGCGGGTACAAACCGTCAAAGATGATTTTCAAGCGAGACGATGAGTACCAGAAACTGATTCAGCGTGTGGACGGAGAGCTTCACGCCGTTAAGCAAAAGTACTCTTACATTCAGGAGCGCGACTTCATCTGGGAACTGATCGACTAAGAAAACCGCTCACGTCGTGGGCGTGGATGAGGGCTTGTTTCTCAAAAAAGAGTACAGCAAATTATACCACACAGCACTACACGGCAGAATAACATATTATACGTTAGTACAAGCTTTCATTCGCGCCCATGACGCACACAGCACTACAGTCCATAACAATAAACAACACTGCATGAAAACTCAGAACAAATCAGACAGTACCTTGAAGGGTTTGTATCCCTCCAATCCAAAACACTTTACTAGCGAAACAGTTCACGATCAGAACAGGCTAGAACACCAAACTATAGGGCAGGACATTACAAATCTTTCACGGTGCTGTTTGGTTCAGCCACTAATTCATATCACATCACAAAAATTCGGTTTAGGAAACGACAGGACAATATCGCAGGACTTCACGGTTCTGCGAAGAGCTGGATAGCCCTTCACTCAAGATTAAAGAACAATGAAGGCACACAACAGAATACTTCAGGTCACAAAATATCACTTCAGTATAGATTTATCCAGCCTTTCGCAGAGCTATGAAGCTCCAAAGAATACCTCAAGACGGTTCATATCACATTTCTACAGTTGAGCGCACGATAGCAGAAAACAGAACAATAGCGGCACGGCAAGCAAGCCGTGTGTAGCACTGATCATAACAGCTAACGTCACATGACGACTCATCATTATAACATACCGTAGAAAAAGTCACATCAAAACAAATCAGTGTTACACAGAGCTTACATGCCAAGGCTCTAATAAAAATCTATTTCAAATAAGGAGGAAACAAAAATGGCAAAGAAAGAACAGGAGAACGTGGTTCAGGTCATTCCAGTAGAGGTCAAGTATGTGACCGTTACCATCGAGGGCGACGGGGATCTTGTCCTGAACAAGATGAATGCTTCCAACAGCCGTCAGCTGCTTGCAGATGACCGCAAGGCACAGGCTCTCTTCGAAGCGCAGCACAAGAACAAGTGGGAGGATGTCATTACCAGCATCCACTGGCGTGACGGCATCCCGACCGAGGACACCAACGCTGAATGCACTGAAGAGATGTTCTATCAGATGCTTCAGGAAAATGCGCCGTGCATCTCTGCGTTTGGCCTCAAGAAGAGCTGGGGACAGGCTGTTGTGCAGAACGAGGTGGACAAGTACAGCACCAAGTTCAACAACGCTGTGAACATTATCGCAACTGGTGGCCTTGTGCCGATCCGTTTCACTGAGTGGCGTCTGGATGAGCGCCTGATGAGTCCGAAGCGTGGTGCTCCCGTCACTACCAGACTGAACCACTTCATCGGCTGGTCCGCTGACATCCAGATCGCGTACACGGAGCATGTGTACAGCCTGAACGAGATTATCACGATAATCAACTATGCTGGCTTCGGTCTTGGCATCGGATCCGGGCGCACAAGCGGCTATGGCAGATACAAGGTAGTCAATGTGAAATAAAAACCGCCGCCTATCAAAGCGGCAACTTTGAAAGGCGGCAACGACGAAGATGATTGGTTACGAACAGTATAGCACATGGCGTGCGGAAAGGTCAAGAGCGATATGGCCAGAGCAAGCAGATGCTTTACGGGCGGTCGGCAGTGTGTGGGACAGCCGACACTGAGCAGGAGCAATTACATGTCGCTGATGCGGCAGATCAGGAAGGGGCTGGAAGAACGGAATGGCAAAGGTAGAAAGGCCGAAATACCCGCCAGTGGACAAGCTGAAGGCGGCGGTCCTTGAAAGAAAGCTTGTCATGCACCTGAACTATCAGGACTTGGCAGATGTGGCAAACGTCAGCGCGGTATACGTCCGCAAGATGATGGCGGAAAAGCACAGCGACGATTGGAACCCACATGTCAGAGAGGCGATCTGCCAGTATCTCGGCCTGAAGGTAAAGGTAGTCTTGGAAGACATGTTCGATCTCAGCAAGGAGATGGTAGGGAAGTGAGGTACAACTCATACAATACCATACTCATGAAAGACAATCCGTGCAGGAAAGACTGCCCTGACAGATATCCCGGATGCAACTGTAGGATGCGTAAGGAATGGCGGGAAACGTACGAGGGCAAGAAACAGCGCATGTATCAGCAGAAAAACGACTCGTCCATGATCGACAATGTGATTGCGACGGGGAAGAACAGGAGGAAAAAGTGAGCAAGGGAATAATCATCAGGGACGTCGTAATCAAGGACGGCAACCGGACGGTGAACTGGGATTTCAAAGCAGACAGTTCTGTCCGCGATATCCTTCTGGACCGTGGCTTTGAGTGGGAGCCGGGCAGCGTGAAGGTCAGCGGGACAGAAGTGCCGGAAGAGTATCTTAACCACATGCTGATGGGATTCCTGACATGGGATGGCCGCATCGTAATTACGATGGTCCCGAAGAAGAAGGAGCCGAAGAAGAAAGAGGAGGTAGCTGCCGAATGATGACCGTCAATGCGTTCTGGTTTGGCTTTCTGATTGCCGTGGTGCTGGTCCTTGTTCTTCTGATATCGGTAGCATTCATCAGCGCAAGGCGCAGTGAACGCGAGGAGGAAGAGATCAGTGACCAAGAGTACAAAGAGATTCTGGAAGGCATGACCGGCAAGAAGTTTAAGGTCGTGCGAAAGAACGGTTATCTCGTAGGAGAGCCGATTGAGGATCCTGACGATGGCGAAGATCAGTGAACAGGCCATCCGGGCAATGCCGTATGAACAGCGGCTAAAAAACTATGAGCGCGAGAAGAACGATCTGTTCTATAAAATCGCTCACCTGTCAGCTGCGGAGGTGCAGGAGAAGCATAGTGAGCTGATCCGAAAGTGGCGTGTATGAACTGGTACTACTGTCAAGACTGCGGCGCTGTGTTTTCAGAGGAAGACCTGTTGGTCGAGACGGTGGAGGACCGCCACTGGTGGTTGGATGACTGCCCGGTTGAGCGGTGGACAGAGATTCACTGCCCTGAGTGTGGCGGCGATGTCGAAGAAGCGGAATACTGTGACTACTGCGGCGATGCGTTCAGGCCCGAAGATCTGACAGACGGTGTATGCGCACGGTGCAGAACAGAAAACAATATTGAAAAGGGGAAACTATGACAGAAAAAGAATATCGCAGTTATCCTGCGTTGAGCCGGTCGGAGCTGTGGCAGTTCCACAAGTCGGCGGAGTGGTTCAAGTACAAGAAGGACAACCCGTCGGAGCCGACACCGGCGCTCCTGTTCGGTCAGGTCGCGCACAAGCTCCTGCTGGAACCGGAAGACTTTGACACGGACTTCGTGCTCGCGCCTATTGTTGACAAGCGCACCAAGGCTGGCAAGGAAGTGTGGGCGCAGTTCTGTGCCGGTGCTGAAGGCAAGACCGTGGTGGACGCAGACATCTATGAGCAGTGCATGGAGATGGTCAGTGCGGCTCGGACCAATCCGCTGGTCAACGATCTTCTGCAAGGCCATCATGAGGAACCATTCTTCTGGACTGACCAAGACACGGGTGTGCAGTGCAAGGCCAGACTGGACAGCTGGCACAGGGACGAAAACGGAATCCCGGTCATCGTCGATTACAAAACGGCAGTTGACGCCAGCTACAGAGCGTTCCAGAGAGACGTGAATAACTTTGGATATGCATTCCAAGCAGCAATGTACTCGGAAGGCCTGATCCAGAACGGACTTTGCCCTCGTCGGATTAAGGAGAAGCCGAAGCGCCACTGGCAGAGAGATCCTGAGACTGGCAAGCGGAAGTACTGGACAGAATACCCGGAGCGGATCGTGATGAACGGAACGGAAGGCGAGATCATTCACCCGCGCTTCATCTTCATCGTTCAGGAGAAATCTGAACCGTACAGTGTGAACATCTTTGAGATGGATATGGACTACATCAGCTTCGGCTATGACCTGTACCGGGAATATCTCGGAATGTATGTGAGCTGCGAGTCGCTTGGGTATTATCCCGGATATCTTGGCGTCATGAATGAACCAAACATTTTGTCGCTGCCAAGCTGGATTGGAAGAGGTGATGACTCCTGACGGGAGAAGTTTGGAAAGATATTGCTGGATACGAAGGGTTGTATCAAGTAAGTAACACTGGGCTTGTCAAGTCATTAGACAGATATTCAGCAAATGGCCAGTTCCGTTCTGGTAGGTTAATGGCCCAATCAAAGGATAAGGATGGATATCTGATAGTTGGTCTTTATCGCGATGGAAAGTGCAAAACTGTGCGAGTCCACAGAATCGTTGCGAAAGCATTTATTGATAATCCGCACAATCTCCCAGAAATAAATCATATCGATGAAGACAAGACCAACAATCATGTAGAAAACCTTGAATGGTGTACGACAGCTTACAACCTTACATACGGCCACAGACTTGAGTGCGTGAGGGGCGAAAAGGCTCCGAAAGCAAAACTGACGCCGGATCAAGTTGAAGAAATTAGGAGAATATACATCAAAGGTGATTTGGAATTTGGCCAAAGTGCGCTTGGCAAAAAATACGGCGTTTCACATCCTGCCATAGCATGCATAGTGAAAAACAAAACTTGGAGGCATTTATTGAAGGAGGAAGAAGAATGATCCCTGAAGAATTAAAAAGAATGAAACCTCTCACTGGGAAGGAGAGGCTCGGCGCTAACCGCAATAGCGAGTACCTTGGCGCGGAGGACATTGAGCCGGGAGTAGAACCCGTGTTGACAATCGAAAATCTTTACAACGGAATGATCACTCTCCAGCGTGGCAAGGAAAATAAGGACGTGATCACGTTCAAAGAGGAGAAGACCGTTGGTATCAACAACGTGCGTCCTCTGGTCGTGAACGCCACGAACCGTAAGACCCTGAAGAAGCTGTTCAAGTCGGTGACTGCTGACACTCTGGTTGGCAAAAAGATTCAGCTCTATATCGACCACAATGTCCGCGATCCGCAGACAGGTGAGCTGACAGACGGCATTCGCATCAGACCGCGCATCCCTGTGGACAAAAAGGCCGAGGCGATTGTCTGTGAGCAGTGCGGTAAGCCGATCAAGGCAATCGGGCAGTTCAGCGCAGAGCAGATTGCCAGTATCAACCAGAAGCGGTACGGAAAGAAGCTGTGCGGTGAGTGCAGCAAGAAGCTTGGCGAACAGTCCGAGGCTCCGAAGACTGAGGAGCAGCCAGCACCACAGGAAGAACCGAAACAGGAGGAAAAAGCTGAATGAGTCTCAACCACATAGTTCTGATGGGCCGCATGGTCAAGGACCCGGAACTGAAGCAGACACAGAGCGGCGTGTCTGTCTGCAACTTCACCATTGCGGTGGATCGCGACTACAAGAACGGCGACGAGAAGATTGCGGATTTTGTGGATTGCGTCGTGTGGCGCAATAGTGCGGACTTCGTTTCCAAGTATATGAAGAAGGGCCGCATGGTCGTTGTGTCCGGTTCTCTTCAGTCCCGCAAGTGGCAGGACAAGGAAGGCAACAACCGTACCAGCTGGGAGGTTCAGGCACAGAATGTCTACTTCGCTGACAGCAAGCGTGACGGTGACATCGGCTCCGGTGGCAGCTCTCCATCTCCTGCATCGCCTGACGTGACGTATGAGGACCTCGGCGATGCCCAAGACGGTGAGCTTCCGTTCTGATAGGAGTGGAACATGAGGAAAGTAATAGCGGCAATTCTTGTACTGCTGGTAGCGCTCGCCCTGATCGGATGCAACTATAGCGGATACGATTTTTATGACACGCACTACCACTTCAATCGTGCGATGATCAGCATGCCTGACGGAACTATCCTTAATGTGCAGATTGCAAAGTGGTCCGATGCAGAGGGTGAGCAACTGACTATCACTGCCAAAGACGGAACGCGATACCTTGTCAGCAGCTACAACTGTGTCCTGATTGAGGACAACTAATGAAACTGCTGGTGGATTCAAGGGAAAAGTGGACGCATAGCAACAGTTCTGACGTCCACCTGCGGAACTACTTTGAGAAGCACGGCATTGAGTATGAAGTCAAGAAACTGGATGTCGGGGATTATCAGTTAGAAGGTAATCCCGGCATCTCAGTAGACCGTAAGCAGTCGATGGAGGAAATCTCCAGAAACCTGATGAACAGGTCCGATTCTTCCAGATTCTGGCGCGAGGTACGCAGAGCACATGAGCAGTGCATCAACCTTGTAGTCCTGATCGAAAGCGGCCCGACTGTTCTGAACATTAACGATGTTGTCAAATGGCGTAGCAAGTACAGCCCGGTCACGGGCAGACGCCTGATTGACGAGATGATCCGGCTGGAAATGGCGTATGGCGTTCGTTGGGTTTTTACGAGCCGCAGGAGCACAGGGAAGATGATCATGGAGATTCTGGAAGGGAAAACGTGATGGAAATAGAAAACGCAATAATAACCAGTGCCGACCTAGATATGCGCGATTGCGGCGTCTTGACCTATTATCTCACACTTGAGGGGAGAGGCTGGGGATGCAACTTCGGTGGAATTGTGATCGGCAATGGGTATCTCGGCGCAAAAGAATTTACAGGATCTAATAAGGGCATTGAGGCAATCATGCGGATCATGGATACGGTTGGCGTCGAGAGGTGGAACGACCTGAAAGGAAAGTACGTAAGAGTCTATACAGGCGGGTGGGGAAATACAATCAACAAAATAGGCAACATTATAGAAGACAAATGGTTTGACCAGAAAGAGTTCTTTTCTGAATAGCAAAAAGAAAACCGCCGGTGAGTGAGCGTTCTCATCGGCGGGGTATGAAAAGGGGAAACTTTTAATACCAAAGGAGATTATACACGATGACAGAAGAAATGGCAAGGGCGGAAATGCCGAAGTGGGCAAAAAATGCCATCAAGATCGTTGACGAGGATGATGGCCCGGTCTTTGACAGACAGTGGAAACATGAGCGCCCCAGTCAGCGCAGGAACATCGACTGGGATCGGCTGGTCAAGCGGTACGGCATCGTCGTTGCAGGAGCTGCGCTGTTCACACTGTACACCATCGTTCTGAGCTGGTGCGTTCATGCCGGGGCAGTCAAGCAGGTGCGGGCGGACATGGAAATTGAGTATGCCGCACGTCTGGAGGAGTACAAGGCGGAACAGGCCAGAGCGGTTCAGGCCGAACACTGGCTGTCAGGAACTGCCAGTCTGGATGCTGCGGTCAATCAGGCAGTCGATGCTGTTGCTCCTGTGATTGCGAAGCTAAACACAGACGCTCAGAAGCTGACAGAAGCGTGCTGCATGCTAGCAAGGGTAATGAGCAAATATTATCCGAACAGCTTTGAAGAGGTCGCCGAGCAGCCGAGCCAGTGGATGTTCTACGACGGGACAAACAAGACCTGCACGGACCATGACAGGGAGCTGGCAGAGCAGATCATCCGACCGTACATGACGAACGGCACGGTTCCGAATGGCCTGACAGACATGATGGTGTATGGTGAGTGGTCGCAGAATGACTTCGTGCTGAGAGACAGTTACAAAACCACTAGCACGATGCACACGTTCCGGTACGTACCATGAGCAAACCGGCGACATATGGCGGGTACAAAAAGTGCCAGACCTGCGGTGAGGTGTTCTATGTGCTCCGCCCTGAACTGTGGGCTTACAAGTGCCATGTCGGGGCTGGGCTGAATGCCCGGACGCTGTACTTCCACACCTATTCCTGCAAGAGGAAGTTCGACAAGAAGTATGAGCGGGAGAAGATAGAGCACCGCGCCAAGGGAGTTCAGAAGCAGTTGAAGCAGACAGGGCATATGTGCTCTGACTGCCGGTTCAAAGTCTTTGATGACGTGCATGGGTTCTACACCTGCAATCTGGGAGTGACCCTGTGCGTGTACAGAGACAGACCAGCGTGTAGAAAGTTTGAGGTGCGTGATGGCGATAGCCGATAGCAAGGCTTTACTTGCTGACATTATGAACGTCGTTGATGACCATTTGACCGCAAAGGCTTCAAAGCTGCTGGAGAAGCAGATCATGGATATCCTCGACGGGTATCAGATAGCAACCATGATCAGAAACGATTCCGGTAATGTTGATAATTCGCGACAATTGATTGATGCATTCATAGCGGCCAAGACTGCCGAAGGGTTGGCGAAAAGCTCTATTTCTCTGTATCGAAACAGGTTGACGAGGTTGTATGAAGATGTCGGTGTCCCGATTAAGAAAATGAATGCTGATCATTTGAAAAGCTATATTGCCAGCGAAATCGACAGAGGTCTTGCCAAAACCACCGTCAACGGCTTTGAAAGAACCGTGTGGCAGTTTTTCCGCTGGCTTCACGAAGAAGGATTGATTCCGCAGAATCCGACACGGAATATCAAAGTGGTCAAAGCGTTGTATGAACAGCGCGAAGCTTTTTCACAAACGGAGATTCAGCTGATCAAAGAAGCCTGCACTTCTGATAAGCAGTTGGCGATGATTCACTTTCTGCTTACAACCGGATGCCGGAAAGCCGAACTGATTTCTGTTGATATTGCTGATCTGGATTTCATGAATCTTCAGCTTCAGGTAACAGGCAAAGGCAACAAAACCAGAACCGTTTACTTTGATGATGTGACGGCAATGATGCTTCAACGATATCTCAAGAAACGGAAAGATGATAATCCGGCACTGTTTGTTGACAGATTCAAAAACAGGTACGAAAGCAACGCTATCACTCAGATGTTTAATCGGATGTCAAAGAAGACCGGTATTCACGTTTTCGCTCATCGGTTCCGTCACACGCTGGCTCAGACGCTTCTTGACCGTGGGATGCGAATTGAGGAAGTCCAGCAGATTCTTGGTCACGAAAAGGTTGAGACCACGCGCAGATATTGCCACGCATCTCAGCGGAATACTGAAAACAGCTACCGCAAGTATGCGTGTATGTAAAGGAGGAAACAATGACTGAATACATAGACCGGGATGCGGTTTTGCGAGACTGGCCTCTGTGTGACGAACCGGCAGACGCATATCATTTTATTCGAGGCTTTCCCGCCGCCGACGTGGTGGAGGTTGTGCGATGCAAAGACTGTATCAATCACAGGCAAAGCGGATTGTGTGAAGGTTGGAGCCGTTATGGGACGATCAACACGCCTGATGATGCATTTTGCAGTTGGGGGGTGAAAATAGATGTATGAAGAGCTGATACATCGGCTGAGAGAAGAAAGTGAAATAGAACGATGGTTACAGCCACATAGCGCAAACGAAACTCCAAAACTGCTAGATGACGCCGCCGATGCCATAGAGTCTACGAACAAGGCATATCAAATGATATCAGAAGCTTATGAAGCGGAGGTTACAAAGCAAAACTGGATTCCGGTGACGGAGCGGTTGCCGGATAACATTGATGAGGAAGTCCTTGTATGCAATGAAGGATATGGTAAGGACTGCACTGGATTTGCGACTGTTGCCGTATATAACGGTAATGGATGGCTTGAATGCTGGGAAAGGAAGCAATATTTGGCTTGTATCACGTACTGGATGCCGCTTCCAGAGCCGCCGAAGGAGGAAACATGAAAACCATTTGTTTCGATGATGCGATGGATAGAAAAGTCTTTTCCCGCGATCTACGCGAGTATGTAGTTCCCATAAGAGAACTTCAGGCTCTCAGGAAGATTGAAGTGACAGAAGAAGCCGAGGATGCTCCGGACCAGAAAGCCATGCTTCGGGTCCTGTTTAACCGCTGCATGGCTCTTACAAGAGGTCAGACTTGCTTCTTCTGCGGTATGCGGAAAGCATGTGATATACACCGCAGCGTGATGCAAGGCAAGGAGGAATGAGCATGGGATTCTACGTCAATTTGGAGATGCCGAAGGATTGCCCAATGTGCCCCTTCGCGCATTATGACATGTTCAACACTTTCTGTGGATGTGACATCACCAGAGGGAAACGATGG
>Ga0326513_10000136_pt1 | contig 57844 bp, 74 predicted proteins | sample 2_2465_0518_D_FD_203654 | JGI IMG/M metagenome (GOLD analysis project Ga0326513, IMG submission 203654) | Bovine rumen microbial communities from UC Davis, California, United States - 2_2465_0518 | ecosystem: Host-associated > Mammals > Digestive system > Stomach > Rumen | place: USA... | reverse complement strand
TGATAGAACACCTATTACTCTTATTATAAACTGTGGCGGTGGTAATGACATTATAGGTATGGGTTTAGTGGACGTAATTCAAACCTCAAAGACTCCTGTAATTGGTGTTTGTTTTGGTTTGTGTGCGAGTATGGCGTTTGCTATATTTGCGGTATGTCATATGCGAATTGCTACTGTCAATTCCGTATTCATGGTACATGATGGTGTGGTTACTATACAAAATAATACAACTAAGGCGAAGGATTATATTCAAAAGTTTATGCCCAAGATGGATGAGAGATATAATCATGCCATTGCTTCAAGAACAAAATTTACCGTCAAGGAACTTGACGAAATATCACCACATGATAACTGGTTCTTTGCAGATGAACTTGTTGATATGGGAATGGTTGATGGTATCATTGGAAAAGATATTGAACTTGGAGAAATCTTTTCATTTATGAGCGATGGGTCTTGTGACTGTGACAATGAGTGTGAGTGTCATAAAAATGAGGAGAACTCTCATGGCAAAAAATAAAAACAATATACGAGTGACATTTTGTGGTAAAAACGCTACAGAGGTTACGGGTAGTTGCGCATTATTAAACGTGGTTGATAAGCAATATCTTTTTGAATGTGGTTTACATCAATCCTCAAAATCAATATGGGAAGAATATAAAATTAATTCTGCTAAGTTTGATTTTAAAGCAAGGGACATTGAAGCCGTGTTTGTTGGTCATGCTCATAGTGACCATTGCAATCTTCTTCCCCTTCTTGTAAAGCGTGGATTTACAGGCAGTATATATATTCCCAAAGACAACTTTGACCTTATGCGTATTCTTATGGAGGACTGTTGTCATATATGCGATAAGGACGCAGAGTTTCTTAATCGTACAGGTCATTCGGTTGAGCCTTTATACACTGAGGAAGATGTACAAGCTACACTTGATAAAATGGTAGAGCTACCATTTAATGAAAAAATTGTAATTGATGATTGTGTGACAATACGTTTTTCTCATAGCGGACATATTACAAATGCGGCTCATATTGAACTATGGGTTTCACACAATAATGTGACCAAAAAGATTTATTACACTTCTGATTTGGGAAACACTTCTGTCCCCTGTTATTATGTTCATCCATTAGAACCTGTTTCAAATGCGGACTTAGTAATTGCTGAAGCAACATACGCAAATCCTAAGAGACAGATAAAGCCTAAAGACAGACAGATTGATATTGACAAAATTAAGACTGTTATTGAACAGACTGTCGATAAGGGTGGTAAGGTATTGTTTCCTGTTTTCGCAAATCATAGATGTCAAACTATTCTTACGGTTCTATATGAGATATATGGTAATGACGAAAACTTCAATACCCAGATATATGTTGACTCACCTATGGCGGTTAAGATTTGTAAATTGATGTGTCATATTGTCAACGAGAAACAAATGCACGTTTGGGAAAAGGTTATGACTTGGAAGAATGTACATTTTATCAGTGAGTATGCAGATAGCAAAGCGTTACAGGAAACAAATGAGTCTTGTATTGTATTGGCGAGTAGCGGTATGATGTCTGCTGGAAGGTCAGTATCGTGGGCGCAGAAACTTTTAGGTAGCCCAAAGAATCACTTTGTATTTTGTGGTTACAGCGCAGATGGCAGTCTTGCTGATAAGATAAAAAACAGTATGCAAAAAACTATTACAATTGATGGTAAGGTTGTGCCTAACAAAGCGTATGTCACAACATTAAATAGCTTTTCAAGTCACATACAACATAATCAAATGCTTGAGTATTATTCTAACATAGATTGTAATAAGATTGCAATTGTTCACTCAAATTTTAATGATAAGGAAAAATTCTGCAAAGAATTGCAAGACGAATACTCAAAGAAAAATAAAAGCACAAAGGTTATATGTGTCAATAGCGGAACGGCAATTAGTTTATAAAAAATGCGATTATGTGGCAAATCATGATTTAAAAAAATGCGATTTGTGTGAAATCATAAAAGGAGATTATAAAATGGCGAAATCAAGTATAGTAGAAAAGAATACAATAACTATAAAAGGAATACTGAGTGTTAGCGAAGATAGTAACACGATTGCTGTTGAACTTGAAGATGGACAGGCAATCGAACTTGCAACTACGCTTAGTCATTTTGATGGTGTTGATGTAACAATTAGTGTTTCAAATACCGTAGAGAGATAACCAAGGAGGAGTTGTTATAAAAGACAAGTTTACCAAAGAGCAACTTAGAACTATTTATGAAGTTTGTTCAAAAAAAGAACTTTATAAAAGCTGGAATGAAGTTGCTGAGATGTTAAACAAACGCTTTGGAACTTCATATTCTGAAAGCTGCTTTAGAAAGACTTGGCAGTATTTTGACCGTATGTATTCTGCTTGCAAGGATATATTCACATCGAGTGATGATGTTTGTAGGGAGATAGAACTTAAAAGTCGTGAACTTCGTAAGGAGAGAATGAAGTTACAAACTGCCAACTTGGAACGCAATCGTCTGGATAGAAATGAAGCAAGGCAAGAGTTATATTTTGAACAAATAGGCAATGCTATCCAAACACTTCCTGTTCCTGCATTTAAAAATGAAATAGACACTATTGACAATCGCCCATTAACTTATGTGGTTGCAATTAGTGATACACATTATGGTGCAACATTCGAGTCTCATAACAATTCTTATTCTCCAGAGGAATTTGGAAAAAGATTGGAATATTTATCTGATAGACTTATTGAATTTGTAACCTCAAGGGGATTGCAGAAGATTATAGTAACATCTTTGGGAGACAGTATACAGGGTATTATACATATGTCAGACCTTGCGTTAAACGATACTTCTGTTGTAAAGGCAGTAGTAAATTATAGTAGATTAATTGCTATGTTCTTAAACAAATTGTCTGCATATACAAATGTTGCATATTATCATGTTCCAACGGCTAATCATACTCAAATAAGACCTTTGGGAACAAAGGCTTCTGAGCTTGCTGATGAAGATTTAGAGTATGTTATTGGTAATTATATCAAGGATATACTTGCAAACAATCCAAGAATAAATGTTCACTTAGCAAACGACAATACTCAATATATCAAGATTACTGATGTAACTGGATTTGATTTATATGCGTTGCATGGTCATCAAATAAAAAATATATCTACAGCTTTACAGGACATTAGAACTTTAACAAATCAGAATGTAGATTTTTTGCTTATGGGTCATTTGCATGGTGGTAAAGAAACTATTGTCGCAGAAGGTTGTACATATGACTGTGAAGTTATTGTTGCCCCATCGTTTATTGGTAGCGACCCTTATTCAGATAGTTTATTTAAAGGTTCTAAGGGTGCTGTAAAGATTTATGGTTTCGATGATATATATGGACATACCGAAACCTATAAAATAATTTTGAATTAAAGGAGAGATTTTCGTGGTAAACGCTTCTTACAAAACATACGGAAATTATGATGAGTTTACAACTGACCTTTTGTTATCTGTAATGCGGAACGGTTGTTCTGGCGTAATTATTAATTATCAAGATTATCAGGGATTTGCCGCAAGTATGAATGGCAAAACTATCAATGGTAATACAATTGCTTTTGATTATGATAGTTGTACAAGATTTGATGAAGAAATTGCAGAAGCCCGTAGTGGAGATGGGAACATAATGGTTGCCGTTTACGATGACGGTGTAATGATAGGTGAAGCGGTGAAGTATTCTGATAACAAAAATGCTTTTGCTGACACAATATATTTTGTGGAGAAGTCCGCTGTTGAGACAGCCATGAAGTATGCAATTGCATCAAGCTTCGTCCCATTTCAGATACAAGAGAAAATAAGACTGTAAGATTGGCAATAGCTGGTCTTTGATATAGTTCTTGCCACCAAGGGCAAGTAAAATATACTTGTACGCCCAAAGGGGCGTATGGTTGTGTAGCTCAGTTGGTAGAGCAGCGGTCTGTTAAACCGTTGGTCGCAAGTTCGAGTCTTGCCGTGACCGCCAATATAAAAGAATTGCATTTATCTTCTTTGTAAGCTCAATGCTTGCGTTGCGCTTAGTTTCTTGGTATTTGCCATTAAAGTATACCGTAGACAGTAACCTTGTGTTGAGTCACATGAGCAAGATTTGTGGTACAACAGAGCCATTAACTGGCACTATATAAGACTCGGCTCTTTACGAGCACCAATGTACCTACCACGCCTCTGATGCAAGCGTACCACGGTAGGTCTTTTAAGAAAAGAGTCTGCAAGCATCTCTTACATTGCGGTGTCTGTGCGCACAGGTGGTGCTTTGATTTTCGTGCTTGTATATTGCGCATTATACCGTTTACAGTACAATGTAAGGGTGCGCATTATGGGTGTATCGTCTAATAGGTAAGGACACGACCCTTTCAAGGTCGTAATGGCGAGTTCAAATCTCCCTACGCTCACCAAATAGAGGGTAGAGTTTTACGATTCTACGAGAGATGAAAACCGTACTCTCCGCTGTTCGCTTGCAGCAGTAGGTGTTCAGGACGAGTCCTGCAAAGCCACAAGCCCAACGTCTTGCAGAGGACGTAAAACCGCTGTATAGCTCTGATAACGTTTAAGGAGCGTATTTGAGGGTATAGTTCTCATAGCGAGTAAGGGTGATGTTGTGACGTTGCCCTTATATATCCCATGTTTTAGATATTTTCATAACTTTATTTCCTCCTATGGGGAGGTCGCCTCCCCGATATGCAATACGCTATTGCAATGATATAGCTGATTGCACCATATTACACAAAGGAGAATTGAAAAGTGGAATACAATTATATTTGTCCTAATTGTAAAAATAAATTTATTGTTGAAAAGAAAATAAGTGAATACAATCCCCACGAAGCTTGTCCTCTTTGCGGCAAGGAATCTAATAGGGATATGACAAAAAATTATTGTAATGGTAATTATATTGTTAAGACCACTGGTTTTTACGGAAAGACTTCCGATTAACATTTTTGTCGAAGGGAGATTTTAAACTTGTCAGAAAAAAGAGGTAGACCCAAGGGAAGTAAAATGAAAAACAGTCCTACAAAAAGATGCACTAACTGTAATAGGGAACTGCGATTGAATAATTTTTATGTTGCTTCAAATCCTTTGACTTCCAGTGATGGCAAAACTGTTAATATTTGCAAGGATTGTTTCAAGGCTGGTTCTTTAAACATGGATGGCAGCTTAAACGTAGAGTCTTTTAAAAAGATGCTTATGCTTATAGACAGACCATTTTTGCCAGAGGTTCTTGATTTTAGTATAGCAGAAGTTGAAAAGTCTGATACTTATACAGATATTATTGGAAAGTATATGAAAAATATTTCTACATTATCCAAGTATTCTAAAATGACTTTTATGGAGAGTATGAAGTTACTTGGTAATGATACAACGACTTGTACTAAGATTACAACTTCTGGACACAAAAGCAAGCAAGAGAATGTCAATGAAGTATTCGTCAGTCAAGACGATGAGTTTATTGTTACAGAGGAAATAATTGATAGATTTGGCGAAGGCTATACCAAAGCGCAGTATCGCAAGATGCAAAAAAAATATGATAAACTTAAACAAAACTATCAGTTGACAACAAATCTTCACGAAGAAGCCCTTGCAACATATGTCAGATTTAAGGTTAGAGAAGAAGAAGCAACGGCTAACGGAGATGTGGAGAGTGCAAATAAATGGAATAAAGCAGCCCAAGATGCTGCTGAAAAAGCAAAACTTACTCCCAAGCAGCTAACACAGGCTGATTTACAGGGTGGTATAACTACTATTAGTGAAATATCAAAGGCAGTCGAAGAAGCCGCTGACATTATAGAAATTTTGCCAAGGTTTAAATATGCTCCTAATGATGCACCAGATTTTATAATTTGGTGCTATATTAATTTCTGTCGCAAATTGAAAGGTTTACCAGAAGTAGCTTATGAGGAAGTTTATAAGTTTTATGACAGAAAGAAAGAAGAATATATTGCACAGTATGGCGACCCATATAATATTTTTACAGATGATACTTCTGAAAAAAACCGAGAAGCTGTAAAGAAGTTTATTCAATTGCCAAAAGACTACAATGTAGGAAGTGATACCGATGGCGAATGATAGAATTAAAGCTCTTGTGGATGATACTCCTTTTGGTAAGAGAATTGAGAATTATTATGATTTAATAAGCTTCTTTCGTTTCTATCCTGATTTAATGTTGGATATGCTTAAACCCCCAAAGGGAGGCATCAATCTTCATCTTGACCAAAGAATTTTTCTCAGATGCGATTTGAGATTTTTTAGTATGTATGGAGATTTTTCAAGAGGCTACGCAAAAACATATGACGAGGTATTGGATTGCATATGTGCTGCAATGTTATATCCTAATATAACTGTTGCTATTTCAGCACAAACAAAAGAAAATGCTGCTGACCTTTTGGCTGCTAAATGGAACGAAATAACAAAACACTATCCACTTTTATTAAACGAAGTAGAGGACAAACCTAAATTTTCAAAGGGCTATGCCTATATCAAGTTTAAAAATGGTTCTGAAATTGATGCTATTGCAAATGCTCAAAGTACAAAAGGACAAAGACGTACTCGCTTGAAAATAGAAGAAGCGGCTTTGTTAAATAACACATTATTTGAAGATGCTCTTGCACCAGTAGTAGAAGTACCAAGACTTACCGTTGGCAAACTCGGAATACCTGACCCCTGTGAACTTAATCAACAAATTCATTTCTTCACAACCGCTGGATTCAAAGGTAGTGACGAATATCTTAGACTATTAAGTATGGTTGACGAAATGGAACAACTTAAAGGAAAGATTGTTCTTGGTTCTAATTGGATGTTGCCTTGCTGGTATGGTCGTGGTTCAAGTAAGAGTCAGATACTCAATAAGAAAAAAAATATGTCACTGGTAGCTTTTGCACAAAACTATGAACAAGAATGGGTTGGAGCTTCTGAGGGAGCATTGGTAAATATTAATAAACTGCTTAATTGTAGAGTTTTATCAAAACAAACAAAGATAACAGAAAATGATGAAATCTTCATGGGTGTTGACGTTGCACGAAGTCAGAAAACCTCTAACAACCAATCTTCAATCGTAGTTGGTAAAATCATACGCAATGCTGATGCTTCAAGGATTGTTGCGGTTGAAATCATTGATATTATAAATGTTCCTAATATATATAATTTTACCAAACAGTCTATAAGAGTAAAGCAAGTACAAAAGCAGTATCATGCAAGGATGGTTATTTGTGATGGTAACGGTTTGGGTGCTGGACTTATAGATGCGTTGTTAACAGAAACTATTGACCCAATTACAGGAGAAAGTTTAGGTTGCTGGGACACAATTAATGATGACAATGAACCAGAGATTCCAAATTCGCCCAAAATCTTATACAATCTCAAGGCGCAATCATGTCAGAACGAAATAGTTACTACCTTTATTGATTATGTCGAAAGTGGTAAATTAAAATTATTAGAAAGAAAAATAGAGACAGATTTTACCGAAAACGAGTGGGCGGATTCCGAAAATTTAATAAGACCATATATTGAAACTGATGCGTTCATTGAAGAAGCTGCCAATTTAAAAATGAAGCATTTATCTAATGGTGGAATAACAATTGAAAGAGTTGCAAGAAAAGTAGACAAGGATAGAGTTTCGGCGTTAATATATATGCTTTGGTATGTTGAAAAATTTGCTAAAGATATGTCCATAGACGAAGAATATGAAACTCAGGTATTTGTGAACTGAAAAAAAGAAAGGAGGTATAAATGGCTAAAGTACATAAAATAACCAGACGAAAAGATACAACTAACTATGAAGTAAATAGTTATTGGTGGCATAGCGATGTAACTACAAAAACGTGGTTTGATATTTTGAGCGACTATCGAATTGAAGATATAGTTAGTATGATTCAAAATCCTATGAACGACCACAACAACAAGGGGCTTAGAATTATTTCACGAAGATTGTATTCGAGCGATGGTATTTTAAGGAACACTCTCGATTATATGAAAGCCCTCCCCTCCTTGGATTATGTTATAACCAATTATATTACAGATAAATCTTCTAAAATACAAAAAGAAATAATGAATTATACTATGCGCAAAATAAAGCATAAGCAATTAATTAGAGATATTATTTTAAAAGGTTGTATTGATGGAATTGCTTTTTATTATTTAGATACTGGCAAAACAAAACCTTCTAATAAAAAATATATGAGTAAGTGGAAAGCAACTTCTATTTCAGAAGTTAATGCTTTAAAACCAAAGCTTGCTAAGTTAAATATTGCAATAAAATCTTTACCTACGGATTATTGTCGCATAGTTGGAACAATGAATAGCTCGTATGTTGTTGCTTTTGATTTAAGTTACTTTGAAAGCGACAATATGGAAAACCCAAGGGATAAATTAAAAAAATATCCTACTGAATTTACAGTAGCATATAATAAATGGGTTAATGATAAAACAGCAGAAAATCAAATGTTTATTTTGGACAATACCAAAACAATCGTTCACAAGATTTCTTCTAATCTTGATGAGCCTTGGGGCAGACCGCTGGTACTTGGCGCAATTCAAGACATTATATATTCAGACGATTTTAGAAGAACAAAAAGAAATTTGCTTGGGAATATCAACAATAATATTATATATGAAACATTCCCAGAAGGAAAAACTGCTGGTACTTCAGCACTTTCAAAAAAGCAGCAGGAAGAACAACATGATGCAGTAAAAAGGGCTGTTCAAAGAAAAAGCAATTCAAGCGGAACGACATTCTTTTCTGTTGCCGCAGGAACGAAAATTGGAAGTATCGAAACCAAGACTGATTTGTTTGATAACGATTACGAGTCCAATCTTGATACTAAAGTCGGAACTGACTTGGGATTTGCGGCTTCGCTCCTTAATGCAAGTGGAACAACTTCATTTAGTTCTCAGCAAACCAATCTTGAATTAGTTACCAGTCAACTATTTGAGTGGATATGTGATATTACTTCGGAATTAAATAAGGTCATTAATTATAATATACTTGAATTGGGCTATATTAATATTGAAATAAATTACTTGCCAATAACCCATTTAAACAGGGAGAAATATTTCAATACAGCCAAAGAATTATTCACTATTGGTAGAGGTTCACTTGCGTATCTTGCTAATTGCGCTGGTATTCCCAAAGATGTTTATTTTGCTATGTTGGACGAACAGTTGGAAGAAGGAGTATTAGACAAATATCCAGTTAATAAGACTTCTTATAATACCTCTGGAAATCAAGAAGATAGTAGTGGCGGTAGACCAACAAATGATAATCCTACCAATCCAAATACAATTAAGAGTAAAACAAATAACTCTAACAATCAACCCAAACCAAATGGTTAAAGAGACTTGCTATAATACAGCAAGTCCTTTTTATTATAGCATATGAGAGGTGGTGAGAATGTGAATACAATTATTGAAATGGGAAGTAAACGTACTAAAAGTGGCAGAAGGTATATAAAGATGGCACTTCTCACCATACATGAAAATGAAGAAGATACGCAAGGTAACGGACTCCATTGGAAGGAAAAATATGTCCTTAACAATTTGGAAACCGCTATTAATATGCCGATATGCTGTGAGTTTACAGATGATACAAAGACAGTACCCTTGGGACATGGATATACTGACCAGATTGAAGATGGTAACGGTAATTCAGTACCCATATTTCAAGATTCGGACGTAGTTGGAGTAATCGAAAAAGCACAGTTAGAAATGATTAATGTAAATGGTTCTGACAAAAAGCTTTTAGTTGGAGAAGGTTATTTATTTGACCAACGCTATCCTAACTTTGTAAAATGGCTCAAGAACAATTTACAAACAAATGTTATAAAATCTTCTATTGAACTAACTGGAAAAGAAGAAAATGACTACCAAATTATATACGAAGGTGAAGCTACTGACGAATACAGAATACCTATGGTGTTTGATTTCAGTGGTACTGCTATTTTAAGTGTTAAAGAAGCTGATGAAAATGCAATTGTATTAGAAGCCGCTTCTTTGAATAAAAACAAGAATAAAGAAAGTGAGGTTAACAAAATGGATAAAGAGACACTTGCTATGATTACTGATTCCGTAAAGGTTGCAGTATCAGAGACTAATGCTAAAAATGCCGAGTATGAGGCAAAGATTACAGAGCTTAATCAGATTATAACAGATAAGGATTCCAAGATTGCGGAACTTAACGCTTCTGTTGCTGAAATTCAGTCTGCACTTGATGCGGTTAGGGCTGAGATTGACCAGAAGTCCAAGGAGCTTGACGGTGCTTGGGAGGAAAAGAGAGCACTCGAAGTTGCACTTGGCGAGGCAAAGGCAAAGGAGAGACTTGGCGAACTTAATTCTGCTATCGCAGGATTTACAGATGAGCAGAAGGAGTATGCAAAGGATGAGATTGAAAAGTTCAAGGCTGACCCTGTTAATGTTGAGATTAATACAGTAATTGATGCTATTTATCGTGGCATTGGTATGAAGTCAGTAGAAAAGAAAGAAGATACCACCGTTGAGCTTAATTCTGCAAATGGCGACATTTATGGTGAAGTCTTTAGAGCAAAAACAAACACAACAAATTCAGACGAAGGTTCTATTTATTAATTAAGAAAGGAAGGTTTTAATATGGTAAAGGTACATACTATGAAGATGATTGAACATTTTGGTGATAGCTACCCTAATGTTACAGCACACGCAGATATGATTAATGGCGCACTTGTTGGTCTTACATATACAGGTGCTTCAAAGGTAACTAAAGCTCCTGCAAGTGGCGAGGAACTTTATATTGTTCTTAATACTCAGGTTGGTGATAAGGAGTACGCTCTTACTTATCCTATCGCACAGGGAGAGTATGTAAATCTCTTTAAGCTCTCTAAGTGGGAAGGTATGGAGCTTGATGTAACAAAGGAGAATATAGAAGGTACATTCGCCAATATTGCAGTAGGAGATACACTTACATTTGACGCTACTACATTTAAGTTTAAGAAAGATACCGCAACTACTGGTGATATTTGCTTTAAGGTTATGAAGCTCCTTACTATAGGTGTAAGAGTTCTTGTAACTATTGCTGAATAATTTTTTAAGAAAGGAATGATAAGGATATGAGAAGATATGAACTTAATGAAATGACTAATAGTCGCAAAGATAAGGTCGTTAGTGAGCTTAATTCACAGTCTCCTATTGTAAAGGCTTATAGTGCTATGGTCAATGGACAGTCCATTGACTCTATTAAAGACGGAGAGGGTAAGCTTGTTGGTAACAAGTGTAGAAATTATATTAAGGAACTGAACGCAAAAGCCGAGGGTGGTGATACTTCTGCTATTTCTGAGCTTAATGCTATCAGAACACTGGTTGTAAGCCCCCTTGTACTTGAGGAGATTAAGCTTCTGGGATTCTTTGGAGACTTTGAACAGCTTGGCTACGGCGAGGATATTAAGCGTAAGGTAACAAAGCAGAGCATTAATACAAGAGGACAGGCTCTCAATGGCGATGTTCCTTTTAGCTTTAACTACGAGGACGAGTATGGTGTGCCTTCAACTTCTCTTGCTGCTGGTTACGAGGTTGATTATCGTAAGGCTCAGTATGGCGATATGAGTTCCGAGAACACTCTTATTCAGAACATCCAGACAGATATGATGAACAAGGCAAAGGCTTATGCTTTTGACAAGGTTATTAATGCTGTTACAAACGCAAATATTAAGAATATTGTTCTTGGTGTTACAAGACAGGGAGTACAGGACGTTATTAATAAGGCTCGTCCTTTTGGTCGTGTAACTCTTGTGGGCGATACTTCCGCTGTTACAAAGCTGAATACCATTGCTACATATGCAGATGCACAGGCAACCCCTTATCTCAATATCTCTCAGGAGGCAATGAACGAGATTAAGAATAATGGTTATGTTTCAAGCATTATGGGCGCACTGGTATACGGTATGGACAATGCTTATGACCTTAGTTCAGTTAATGCTAATAACTGGTTTGACAAGATTATGGATGATAGATATATCTATGTAGTTCCCAATGGTATGGCTTCTCCTATCAAGCTCTGGACTCGTGGTGGTCTTACAAGCTTTACAGCAAATGACGCAACAACTGGTAAGATTCTTACAAGATATGACCTTGAGGTTGCTGCTGATATTGCAAAGGGTGAGGAGTATAAGATTGGTCTTATTGATACGGCATCATAATAAAAATCAATGGGGCGGTAAATACCGCCCCTAAAATATCAAGGAGGATTTTATTTAATGTTAGATATGAACGCAAATATTACAATTAGAAACTTAACAACATTTCCTGTGGGATTTATAAGAATCAATGGACAAGGAGAGGTTAATATTCCTCCTCGCACATCAATCCTTATAGATAGAGCAGAAGTAGTTTCTCAGGTGCAATCAGGAAGTGTAAAGTTCTGTGGTGAAAACAATGACCATTCCCATCCTTATATATATATTGATGATAAGGAAACAAGAGTTTATGTTGGTTTTGACACTGAGGATTCTGAGCAGTCTATTACTAACGAAGATAAGATAGAAGAAGCATTTAAAATTAAGAGTAAGACACAGTTTGAGAATACCATTAAAAAGCTTGTTACTACCTTACCAGAAAAGAAGTTCCTTATTGAGACTATGCGCAAGCTTGGGGTAAACGATTATAATAAGATTAAGTTCGTTGAAAAGTACACAGGTATTCCGCTGAATACAGAAGATAGCGAGTAATAAGGTGGTGATTGACATTGGGTGACGTAACTACAAAAGATGATGTTATCCAAAGCTTTCGTTCTCACCCAATGGCTAAAAAGCTGTTACCAGATGGGCTGGAGGACGAATGGTTTAGCTCTGCTTTGGCTCAATATGAATTAGATATAGATGAACTTGGCTACGATATGGATAATTCTCAGTTTAATTCAAAATTAAAGAATAGCGTTGTATACACGCTGGGGCTTATTATGTATCAAGAATATCTCATAAGAGAGTTATCAAGGGCAGAAAAAATAAATGGTTTCCGTGGAAAAGATATTCAATTAACTGGTAGTGATGCTTCAAAAAATGTAACCTATAAGGATTTAGTATTAGAAGAACAGAGGGTACAGGAACTTCTTCACAAACAGAAAACCCATGCTTTTAATTAACTGAGGTGATTAATATGGATTCAGAAAATTGGTATCTTATTAATCCCCAACCAACTATAAATAATGGTTTGGAAAATGAAGAATGGTATGATTGGGTTTTGGATGGTTTTGATGAGGACTTAACTGAAACTCCGTTAGGTGAAAATGTTATTTTTTGCAATGGTCAATATAATGGTGAAACAGGTTTATTTGAAACAGAATTTGAAACTGAGGCTGTTGTTCAAAATAAAACATTTGATGCGTACACACAGGGCTGGAAAAGACAAGTTCTCACACGCATAAGTGACATGGTTGCGAATTATAAGTATATTAAAATCAAAGATACAAAAGATAATTGGCAAATATATGTAATTATGGCTATGCCTGATAGTGATACAATTTATACGAAAGTGGTTGTTCATGAATGTAATTACACTTTGAAATGGCAGGACGAAGAAACTGGAATAATATATTATTACCCTTCTTATACCGCAGATGCGACACAGTATAATACGGGTGTTGAATCTGCAAACAACATCATTCAAACTGGCTATATACAGTTAATGAGTTGGATTTCGCTTGATGAAATAACGGCTGAATTACAACGTGATAAAAGAATGTTTATTGATGTATCTAAGAAGCATCCTGACGTTTATAATATTACATCAATGTCTAAAGTGCCATATTCATACAATGAAATGCGTATTATGAGAATTACATTCACAGAAAACGAATATAATCCTCAAACTGATAGAATTGATTTAATGCTATGTGATTACATTGACCCAAATTCAATTCCACAACCTACTGCTCCAATACTCATTTCATATTCTGGTAATCCAGAAATAAGAATAGGTAGAACTAAAACATTTAAAACTGACGTTGGTGTTACTTTTAGTTTGCTTGTTCCCGATGAGTGGAGAGATTACATAGAGCTTACTACATTAAATGAAAATTCATGTACAGTTCATGTGCAGTCTACTAATATTAATATAGTAGGAAGTAGTTTTAAACTAATTGCAAATAATGGCACACAATCAAGTGAACTACGAATTATAGTGAAAGGTGGTATATAATATGGCTAATGATAAAATTATTACCACTTTTAAAAATAAAATAATAGAACAGCTTCAACAAGACGAAGAAATTGTAAATGCCTTGGACATTAACGAAAACGAGGACAGTGAGGATTTAGCATATGTGCGACTGTTTCCTTATTATTATATTATTCCTACCCAAGAAGATGCAAAAACATATATCTTTGTTGAAATAGGAGTAGAAGCTGTTCAAGATAGATTTAATGCGTTAAAAAATGATATTGTATATGATAAGTGTACGGTTTATATCTATGTTGTTGCTCATCAAAATGTAATGCGTATGGATTCTGCTGGTCAATCTGCTGTGCGTATAGATTACATTTCTCAGCTTATAAATAAAAAATTCAATGGACAACGTATTGCTGGAATAGGAACTTTACAAAGAATATCTAATATGCCAAGAAGTCTTAATGATACATATAGAAGTCGTGAAATGATGTTTGAAGTTTTAGATTTTAATAAAGAAATGTGTGATAATAATGATAGTTGAAACATTGGGTATGTTGCGTGGGCGTGATTATCAGATAACTGACAAAATCACAATACGTCAACCCACTCTTGGAGAAATAGAAGAATTAGGTGAGGATAAGTATTATGCAATGATTTCAACTTTTACTTGTACACCGTTTGATGTTATTGCTCAGTTAGATGATATGAACATCGACTTTACAAAAATCACAAGCTATCAGCTATTCTGTGTATTGTGCCAATCCTTAGACTATCAAAGTACAAAATTGTTATTTGGCGAGATAAACTTTAATGAGTTTAGAATGGTTAACTGTGGTGATAAATTAGAATTACATTGGTACGATACTGTAATTGATGAAAAAATTTATTCTGATATTACCGAATACTTGCGAAAAATTAATATGTTGTCTCCTCCTAAATTTACAAAAGTGGCAAATGATTATACAAAACAAAAAATGATTGAATATGCTCATAGTGACTTAGAGCTTGCAAAGAGAAGAAAACCTAAGTCAATTTTAAAAACAGCTATTTCAAGAATAACCAATCATCCATATTTTAAATACAGACTTGACGAGGTGTGGGACATGAAAATATATGCTTTTTATGATTCCGTGTCAAGTATTAATATAATAGAAAACTCAAACCATCTTTGCATTGGAGCTTATTCTGGCAATCTGGATATGAGTAAAATAAACAAAAACGAATTTAATTGGCTAAGAGAAGTCAGTTAAAAAAGAAAGGAAAGTGATTACATGGCTACAAATGTAACAGGTGTTATTCCTGATATAATTCAGCGTATTGTTGGTCGTGACCGTACAACTGCCGAGATTCTTTTTATCACTGGAAAGGTATCAAATGGTTCATTACAGTGCGATGCACAGGAAGTTGTAAAGAACGATGCAGAGGGTACTCCTATTAAGCGTTGGATGAACGCAAAGACAGGTCAGTTTAGTGGTGACGAAACCTTCTGGAATCTTGACCTTTATTCTCAGCAGCTTAATGGCGAGGGTAAGACATTCGGCACTACTGGTAATGGAATTATAGTTCCTATTTCTGACCCTGTAAAGACATATAAGGCAGGAGATACTTTAACTAAGTATACCCTCAAGTATGCCGCTGCTAACGTTGGAACTGAGTCTGTTCCTGAGTATAAGATTTCAGTTTGTATTCTTGGCAAAGACGATTATCCTAAGAAGATTTTCAAGCTTGGTCAGGCTGCATCTGACGGAGTATTTACTTATACTTCTGGTACAAAGACACTTACTTTTGCAGAAGGAGATATAAATGAAGGCGATAAGCTCTTTGTGGAATATGACTTCAATTCCGAGGACTGTGTTGCAATCATTAACTCTGCTGACAAGTTCCCCAAGGACATTGAGATTGTTGTAGAGGGACTTTTTGAAACAGCTTGTGGCACAGCTCTTGCTGGTTATACCATCTTCCCCAAGGCGCAGCTCTCTGCTTCTGTAACTGCAAGCTTTGGCAAGACAGACACATTCCCCTTCTCGTTCTCCGCACAGCAGGATTATTGTGACGAGAACAAACAGCTCTTTAGAGTGGTATTCCCCACACTCCCTGAGACTCCTTGATGGTGAGATTTAAATGGCTGAAATAAACGCTTATTGTCAGATTTGTGGTAAGGGCTATCACTATTGTCGTTCTTGTGGGGAAATTGGAAGTTGGAGGGCAATAACTTGTTCTCCAGAGCATTATCAAATTGTACATCTTCTCAGAGAGTATCGTGAAGGAGTTACAAATGCTAAAGAAACGGCTGAAGCCTTTGCAAGTCTCGGTATTTCAATTGATAGCGAAATGCCGTACCTTGAAGCTGTGTCAAGAGATATTAAGAAAATTATTTCAAAAGGCACTCCTAAAAGAGCTTCAAAGCCCAAACCAAAAGAAGATACAAATAACGAAGAAATAGAATAATGAAAGGGGTAAGTCATACAATTTGGCTTACCCCTATTTTTTTTATAAGGGAGGAATAAATGACAATTATTGCTTTAGACCAAAGTACAACCGCAACAGGGCTGTCTGTATTTGAGAATGGAGAGCTTGTTGATTACTACTTAATCAAACCCAAAAAGAAGAAACGTATCGATGAAGTTTCTTATGTCTACGACAAGACTAAGCGTACACTTTTTGTTGATATGCCTGAGTGGAAATATGAAATAACGTTATTAAGAACAACGCTCATTACAGATATTATTGAAAAGGAATTGCGTAAAATTGCCCCTGATGTAGTTTATTTTGAGGAGATTTTTGAAAATGGAAACCCAAAGGGCTATAAGTCGCTGGGTAGATTACAGGGTTTTATTGCTCATTTGTGTCATACTTTAAATATCCCATATAAAATAATTGAAGAAAGTAAGTGGATAAATACTTGGGGTACATATGACAGAACAATAAAACGCCCAGAGCGTAAAAAAGATATTATGAAGAAAGTAAATGACTATTATGGTCTTGATATAACAGTTGACGATTTGTCTGATAGTATAGCTCTTGGACGATATGCAACGGAAATTGAAAAGGAGAATTAATATGGCAAAGATTAATACTATTATTGCAAAGTATCAGGAAGAAAAAAGTAGACCCATAAAGGTAAAGGGAGAAATTATTAATATATTTACAGCATTAACTACTGACGATTTTGCAGAAATTGTTTCTCTTATTGTAGATAGTTGTTTTAATGAAAAGGGAGAGTATGAGTCATGGAGAAAACCTGTTATTACCCACTATGCTATGATAGTATACTTTACTGATTTAGATATTTCTGATTATAGCGTGAATGAAATTTACGAGCTGTCTCAGGGACAGTGGTTTATTGAGATTGAACGTAAGGTCACTAATCTTGAAATCTGGAGTGATATAGAAACTGCCGTTATAGACCAAATTAATTATCGTATCAATACTAAGAAAACTTCTTTTGACAAGCTTTGTGAAGATATATCAACAATAATAACCACAGATAATACTGAGAGTCTTATTATGGCAAAAGAAGTATTAAATGGAATTAATAAGGTTGATAAAAAAGCATTTATCAATGCAGTTATAAACAAAAAGAGGCGAAAGTAAGGTGGTAAGTATGGCAGATAGTATAGAAAAACAACTTGAAAAAATACTGCAAACAGAAGTAAAAATGGAAAACGGAAAAACCTTAAAGGAAAACCTTGAGGGAGCTATTCAATATCTTTATCAAATATTAGATAACCATATTAGAGAATATTATCTGTCATATGACCCAACTAATTATGAACGTACATTTGATTTTATGGATTCGTTATACGCTGAAAATTTTTTACAAGCAAGAGTAAGAGGAAACAGAATAGAACTTAGTGTTTCTTTCATGGACTCTATGGCTAATCATCCCAACTTTAATCACACCCACCAGTCTTATGTTCCCCTTTTAATTAACTCTGGTTGGTATGCACCAAAATTGGAAAAACGAATAGGGCATAAAGTTCATCGCTTGACTTATTATGAAGGCTATCATTTTGTCGAAAAAGCAATTGCACAATTTAATCGACAAAACCCATATAGCGTATATATATCATCAAATGATGTTACAGCTACATGGAATGGACAAGAGGTTCATCTTAAAAATTTCTAATTATGGGAATCTTGTAAGTATCAAGAGAAAGGAGGTAATCAGCTAAATGGCAAATAATAGTAAAATTGTAATAACTGCTGGTTTACAAAAGAGAGAAACGGTTAGTACCATACAGAACGATTTAAAATCAGTTAGTGAGCAACTTAATGCAAATAGGGCATTACAAATTACCTGTAACATTGACTTAAAAAAAACAACACAGCGCATACAGTCTCAATTAAATACAATATCTTCTAACTTAAAGCTGAATATTGGTAATATAGATTTTGACACTCGTAGCACAACAGCAAATGTTATGAGTAATATTCAAAATGCTTCTCAAAAGACTGCCAAGGAAGTAGACAAAGTTTCTAATTCTTTGAGAGACTTGAATGATACATTTACCAGAAGTTTTAATGTGCTGACAACTAACGGATATACTGATGCTAATAAGAATATAACCCTTCTCGAAAAGAAATTAGCTCCTTTGGGAGAAGTCAGTGTAAAGGGATTGTATAGTGGAAAAGAAGCTTCTGATAGTGAAAAAGGCAGTGGTAAAGCCTTAGACGGTCTTATCGCAACAATTAAAAACGCTCGTGGAGAATTAAGAACCCTACGTTTTGAAATAAATGAAACTGGAAATGCTTTTGAATATGTTTCTGGTACTTATAATGACAGTGGTGTTTTAAAACAATCAGAACAACTTACAAGATTTGTAGACCAGTATATATCTAAGTTAAATACCCTCAAAGCAAAAGTTGGCGAAGGATTCGCTCCAAATATAAAAGCAACATTAAATGAAGATATAATTTCTTTTGATACCTTTGAAAAGAAGCTTGCTGAATTAAAAAATGGTAAGGGTAATGTTGAGGAATTACGGGCTGAATTTGTTGCACTTGATGGTGCGGTAAAGAACTTAGGCTCATTGCTTAGAGGTGGAGATAGTTCGCTCAATCAGTTTACTAATGCAATAAACAATGCAAGAAATTTTTCTAACGAATTAAAAAACTTGCAAGTTGCTTATGAAGGATTAAACGGGCTTAATCAATCAGAAACCACATTTAATTCATTGGCTGAAGCGCAGCAAAAATTAATTGATTTGCAGCGTACACAATCACAAGATGGTTATAATGAAAAGTGGATAAGACAGTATCAAGAACTTAGTATCTTGATTAGTCAAATTACAAGTGACATAAAGCTGGCTAAAAACTTAGAGTCTCAGGATGCTTCTTCTTCCACGAAAAAACAGTTAGAGGCTTTAAGAGAAATAAATGCGGCTTATCAGAAAATTCAACAATATTCTAAGGTTACTTTATCCCCTTCTGCTACAAATGAAGAAAAGGGTGTTGCTGAAAGCTATGTAACACGTTACAGACAGGTTGTTGCTTCAACAATTGAAAGATTACAGAACGAGGGTTTACTGACAAAAGAAGTCTCTCAGCAGATACAAGAATATGATAATCTTTTAATTGATGCACAGAACTTGGCAAAGGCAAAACTTGATGGCATTGCCTTACAGCAAAAAGAAGTTGAACTTCAAAGACAATCGGCACAAGCACTTAAAGAGTCAGAACGTACTGCAAAAAATGCTTCTGCGAAAATTACTCTTGATAATCGCATAGCAAAAGTTTCTGCTTCTCTTGAAGATTGGTCTAATAAAAATAAGAAGGTAGCGCAGTCAACCAAACTCACCTCAGACGGTATAACTACTTTTGCTGAAAAATTAAAACAGTTACAGAGTAGACTTAGGAGTGGCAATTTAAGTGCAGACGATTTTAAACACCTCAATGAAGAAATAGCTACGTTTAAAAAAGAAGCAGATGCCGCTAATTTAACAACAAATTCTTTCTTTAGGAGTATGCGTATTCAACTCAGTCAGGTTCTTATGCAATGGATTTCCTTGCAAGGAGCTATTCGCATTGTAAAGTCATTAGTTAATGAAGTTATTACTCTTGATAATGCGATGGTAGAGCTGAGAAAAGTCACAGAAGCCAGTGACAAAGAGTTTGAAGATTTTCAGAAATCTGCTGCTATAACTGCCAAAACATTAGGCGCAAGTGTAAGCGATGTTATTAACGCTACGAGTACATTTAGCAGAGCTGGTTTTAATTTGCCAGATGCCGAAGAACTTGGTAGGGTTGCTACGCTTTACAAAAACGTAGGTGATGGCATTGACATAGATGGTGCTTCTGAAAGCATTATCAGTGTTATGAGAGCTTTCAATATGGAGGCTTCTGAAGCTGAGAGAATTATTGATAGAATTAATAATGTATCAAACAACTTTGCTATTGATTCTCAGGGACTTGGATTTGCATTACAAAGAGTAGCTTCTGCTATGAGTGCAGCTAATAACACTCTTGACGAAACTATTGCACTTACGACAGTTGCGAATGAAATAGTTCAGAATCCCGAGATGGTTGCACAAGGTTGGAGGACGGTGGCACTTCGTATTCGTGGTGCTAAAACAGAGCTTGAAGAAGCTGGAGAAGATACCGAAGGAATGGTAGAATCTACGGCTAAACTTCGTGAGCTTATTAAAGGCATCTCTGGCGTAGATATAATGATTGACGAAAATACATTTAAGTCAACTTATCAGATTATCGAGGAACTTGGTAAAGTATGGAATGACATTAGCGATATTGACCAAGCATCACTTCTTGAGGCAATCGCAGGAAAACGTCAATCAAATATTGTTGCCGCTGCTCTTAATAATTACGAGAGACTTGATGAAGTTTTAGACAAGTCGGTTAATTCAACTGGTTCTGCCATGAGAGAGCAAGACAAATACGCAAAGTCTATTCAGTATTCTCTTGATACTCTGAAAGCCGCATACCAAGAGTTTGCACAAACTATTGTTAATAGCGATTTTGCCAAAAATCTTCTTGGAGGAGCGCAAAAATTCTTAGAAATCCTTACCAAGATTATTGACACATTTGGAACTCTCCCCGTAATAATGGGTGGGTTAGGAGCTTTCGGTGGTAAAAAACTTGGTATATTTGGAACTGCCATTGATGATGTTGATAAAGTTACCAAGAAAGTAACATTATTTGGCAAAGAGCTTTCTGCTGTAAAAGCTGATTTAAGAAACTCTGACACAAAGGGATTGGCTAAAGTCGGAGTTGCTTTGGATAGTGTTAAAGTTAAAGCCTTTGCTGCGGAGCTTGCCGCTACTGCTCTTAATGCTGCTTTAAGTTTTGGTTTATCTCTTGCAGTTAGTTTGTTAATAAAGGGTGTAGGCTCTTTGGTAGACAAGTTGATTGTTACCGAAGAAGAATTAAATGAAGTTAGACAAAGTTCGATTGATACGTCCAATGCTCTTAGAGATAATACAAAGTCCTTCATAGAAGAAGCTGAAAGCATTAAAGAACTCGTAACCCAATATAAGCAAGTAGCTTTATCTATTGATACTACTGTTAATGCAAAGGATAAATTATCTCAAATTCAAGCAGATTTAATTGACAAGTTTGGTAAAGAAGCGAATGGGTTAGACCTTGTTAACGGAAAATACGATGAACAGATTCAGAAGATTGATGAATTATCTAAGGCGCAATATGAACAATGGAAAACAGAAAACGCCGATAAAATAAAAGATGCAGAAAAAGTTATAAACTACAATGTTGGTTGGGTTAGAAAAGATGATAACGGACGTTTGACAGAAGAAATTGAAGGCGCTAACCAAGTCTATCTCAAAGGTTGGGTAGACCATACCGATGACCTTGCTGCTTCATTATATAAAATCGAAGATGTTTCTGAAGATATACAAGATATATACCAAAATATTGCTGGAATTGATTTTGTAGATGGATTCTTCTCAAATGATATTTTCTTATCTGGCACAGTTGAAGATGCAAAGAATCAACTTGAACAGTTAATACAAGCTTATTCTCAGCTTGAAAATGTTGATAAGGAAACTCTTGCGAAACTTACCAAACAATATAATTATCTTAATACAGAGCTTGAGAACGCAGAATATTATATGTCTGAGATAAGAAAGTACGAAGCTCCAGAAATTGAGGTAATTGGTGAGGTTTCAAAAGAAAACCTAAATAAACTTGATACCTTGTACACCTCTGTCGAGGAAACCAGAGCTAAATGGTTTGAGAGCATGAACGAAATTGAAAATGGTTTCGGTAAGACTGTTGACACAATGACTTCTGCGCTTCAAACCCTTGCTAATGGTGAAGGATTATCAAATGCTGATTTCTGGAAAATAATGGAATTAGATACTGATAAAATTATTACAGACATTAAAATGGTTAATGGTCAGTATGTCTTGAATCAAGAACAATTAATGGAATTAAAAGACCAATATATTAATCAGCAAATCGCTTCATTGGAAACAGAAAATCAAACATTAAAAACCAAGAAAGAACAACTACAAGTAACCCTTGATGAGGCACAAGCCGAAGTTGCTTTATTGGGGGCAAGAGGATTGTCGAACTCTGCTTATCGTGCCGAGTATCAAGCTGCACTTGAAACAATCAGGAAGGGCAAAGAAAACTTACAAGAGTACGGAGAGCAAATTAAACGAAATAATATTTATATTACACAGTGGGAGCAAAAGCTTGGTAATACAGTGAATCTTACCGAAGCACTTGCGGCTCAACAGAAAAGACTTAATGACGAAATCAACCAGTTAAATAAGGATATTGATTCAATAAATAAGGAAATTGACAATCGTTTAAAGGCACAGGAATATGTTATTGATAATGTAATATCCAAACATGAAGAAGAATTATCTGCGCTTGAATCCGAAAAACAATCTTTACAGGATGAGCTTGACAGTCTTAATGAACAAAAGAGTGCGTTAGAAGATATTATTAAACAGTATGATACTGTTAATAGTGTTGTTCAAAGTACAATAGAAAAACAAAAGAAAGCACTTGAGGATGAACGCAAGTCTATTGAAGATACATATAATAAACGTATTGAAGCTCTTAAAACGGAGAACGAAGAACGTGAAGATGCTCTTGAATATGCACAGAAACTTGCGAATCTTGAAAATGCTCGTAATAACAAACGATATGTTTATGATGAAACACGAGGTTATCGTTACGAAAGCGTTAAAGAAGATGTTCAAAATGCTCAAAGTGACCTCGATAGCTTTGAAAACGCACGGGCGATTAAGGAGCTTGAAAAAGAACGTGATAATGAATTAGCAAAGATAGACAATCAGATTAAACTCGAAGAAGAATATGCTGAAATTTGGAAAGTGGTTTCAGAGGAAATTCAAACCGCAGAAGATGAATTGCTTGCGGAACAAATACTCGGTGCTGATTGGCGTGAACAAATTGCTAATCATGACGTAGACATTATGAAGAAATTTAAAGCAGAATATAAAAATCATAACGCTGCTTTAAAGACATTAACGAATACTGAAATTAAGCTCAAGGAAGAAGCAATTAAGGCTAAAGATGCTGAAATCAAGTCAAAGCAAGAACAGATTAATTCTTGGAAGAATTACAAGAAACAAGTTGAAGATGCCGTTTCAGCTCTTAAAACCAAGAACGGAGAATATGTCCAATATCTTGATACTGTCAAGGTCGATGAGAACTCTACGCTTGAACAACGTACAAGTAATTTTGAAACTTTCAAAAACAAGATTTCTGGATTAGTTGATGATATAGGTAGAAAACAATCAGTTATTGACAGTCTTTCTTCTGCTCTCGATAATTTGAGTGGTGGAGATTATGATATTAATTTCTTTGTTTCTGGCTTAGATAATTTGCGTGAAGCTCGTGATATTCTTGACGATATGGCTATTAAGAGCATGGAGGTTATTACAAGTCAAGAAATGGTAGAGCGTGTGCTTGGTGGTGAGATGTCTTTGACTGATGCTGTCAAAGCAATGAGAGAAGGAAAAATTCGTGGTTATTCTTCTGGTGGTGTTGTAGACGAGACAGGAATTGCAATGCTGCATGGTAGAAAAAATGCTCCTGAGTTAATACTCAATGCAAGGGATTCTGCAAAATTATATTCTCTAATACATAATACTCCAAATCTTATTGCTAATACAATGTTAGAAGCTAATAAACTTGCTGGATTTAAGTTGAATAATAACAACAATAATTCGGGTGTTTCTATTGGGGCTATTAATGTATATGCTAACAACCCAAGAGAGCTTACACGAAATCTTGACAAAGAATTTGACCAGTATTTTAGAAACAAATTGACAGAGAGTTATACTGGCAAACAATAATTACAAGTCCCCTGTATAGGAATATATAGGGGACAATATTTTTAAGGAGGTGGCATAATGGTTCAATTACCTATTAACGTATATCCAGACAATAATATAACATTAGATAGGAACAGTGAAGAAAATGAAACTCGTGTAAGCTTTACATTCAAAGGAGATAATTTAAAAGCATATGCGGTTAGATTTTTTGATTATGAAACGGGACAATTAGCCAAAGCGGACTCGGTAATATATAGTTATGACACCGAATTAATGCAATATAATCCTTTGGCATACAACAATGATACTGTTTATGGGGTAGGATTATTAAGTAATCTTAATCCTGTTGGTTCGTATATAATGCAATTTATGATAATAGGAGGATTGACAAATTCTGGTGGTGTAGCAACAGACCGTTTTGTTTTAAGAGGAGAGGTTCAAGAAGCTTACACTTCTGGTTCTACATCTTTTATTGTAGAAAATCAAATAAACAGTATTTATGAATGGGACTTTGCGGAAATAAAAAAACCTATAACGGTTGTAAATGGTGGTATTACATATTATTTAAATATAATGTCACTAAAAATAGGTGGGGAGTCTCAAAAAATAATAAGTTACAACTATACGACAGGAGAAATTACTCTTGAGAATGGTCTTACAAATGATTACTCTATAGGAACTCCTTATCAAATATATTGTAATTATATCGTTACACCACAATACTATTTTAATCTCGCAGCAAGACCGCAAATCGTTGCGATGAATACAGAGTGGAACGCATATGGTGTAAAGTTTTCTGCTGTTTATAGTCAGGCACAATATCATTTCTTGAAGTATTATACAATAACAATGCAGAAAAAGACCGATGGTGGTGTATATTATGATGTTGCCAAGACGGGAAAAAGATATTCACAAAAGATAGAATATACATTTGTGGACGATTACGACTATTATGTTGATGTTGCGAAAGCAGTAGCTAATGACGAACAGCGTTTTGCGTTAACAACTGATGATGTTAATTTAGGGGATGTTATACGTCAAGGTCAGCAATATGATAGATATAAAGATAAATATTATTATGTTTCGGACATAAATAATTTAGACAACGAAAAGGGGTATTCAAAGTTTTGTCCGCTATTTGGGGGGAATGATAATACACATATATACCGATTTGTAGTTAATGCAATTGGTCAGGATGGCACAGATATAACAGCTTATTCAGAAGATTTTATTGCCCCAGAGAGAGAAACTACGGTCAAGTTTACTCGTATAAATCCACCAAAGGTAGAAAAATGGAATAATGCAGTAAGAATAGATTTTAACGGAAACCTTATAAGTAATGGTATTAGAGTTTATAGAATTGAAGGAAAAAATATTAGCCAGTATGGTAGCTTTCCGCACAAAACACTAATAGGCGACTTTTGGGGTTCGGGAGCTTTTGTAGATTATACAGCCAGCACTCATGGAGAATATGTGTATATGTTTGTGCCATATTATTCTGGAACAATTGAATCAACTGAAATTAACAGAGCTGTTCTTTCGGATAAAATTATCACTTCGGAATATGGATATACTATTACTGCTATTCACGATAGCGGAAAAGATGTTAATGGACTCCCCTTCTTCCTTATTGGAGATACATGGAAATTTATTACAGACATTGATGATACTACCGTAGTACAAAATACAGATAAAACACTTCATAGTGGATTTGGTAAATACAGTTCACTTACTTCTACACAAACGGACTTTATGACTGGAACTGTATCTGCTGGTATTGGAAGTATATCATGTCCAGACAATACTTATAATGATACAATTGAAATGGTTCGTGCTTGGAGAAAATTTATTACTCAAGATTGCCAATTTATTTTACGTTCACAAAAGGGCGATGTTTGGGTAGTTAACATTACTGAGAACCCCAGCACTATTTATCAAGAAAATGTACCGCAGCTCTTTACGACAGTAGAATTTAATTGGGCTGAATGTTGCAATATTAACGAAATTATAACAGGAATTTCTGAGCCAGCCCGTATGCAAGAGAGGTGATAAAATGGAATATTTTAACACCTATACAAAAGAATATCTCAATGCGCTTAAACAGTATAGATGTTCGTACAAAATAAAACTCGAACTGTTATCTGAGTGGGAAACTGTAATAGGAGAGATAGAAAAGAATTTGGAAAATGTAGGCGGTCAAATCAATATCAATTATGAACGTATTACTCGCCGTTCTTGCAGTTTATCTCTTGCCAATGTAGATGGTAAATACTTACCAAGTAAAAACTCAGACTTCTGGTACAAACGCAAGTTTAAATTATGGATAGGGCTGGTTGTTAAAGAAAATGTCTATTGGTGGTCGCAAGGAATTTTTTATACCAAAACAGCAGATGTGCAGAATGGTACAGTCATTATTGAAGCAATTGACAAGGGGGCAGTTCTTGACGGTACTTTAAAAATTAACATGGCAGATGTGCAGTATCTCATTAAGCGTGGAGCTTCTTTATCAAACGTGATAAAAGATACATTAGCTCGTAACATGGGAAATAATGATATTATCATTAGAGGTAAAATGAATATGACCAATACTTCAATGATTGATTCTGCTCCACCACATATTCATACTAAATATAATTCACAAATAATTCAGTCAGATATTTCTATTGATGCAAATGCTTTTATTGGAGATATATTTATTAAACTTTCTGATTTATATAATGCAGAAGTATATTATAATACAGAAGGTAACTTCTGTTTTGAGCCATGTATTGACAATAGCGGATATATATATACTCCATTGCAATGGGAATTTATAGATTTATCTTCTACTTATGAAGAAGTTAATTATTCTTATTCTTTTGACGAGGGAGAAAATGTTGTGTGCGTATACACAAATACTTCAAAGATAGATACACCAAATGTAAGCTATACGGCGTATAATACCAATCCGCTTTCACCAATAAACATTAGTGTGGGCTTGCGCAGGACAAGTCAAGAAATTGAATACTACGATGTATCAGAAGCACAAATGATTCGAGACTGTAGGTCTGTGGCTAATCGCTATTTAAAATTAAACTCTATGTTAAAAGTTCAGTTAGCATTTAGTTCAATGATTATCCCACATTTAGATGTTAACAAAACAATAGGGGTATCAGATAGATACTGTAATATTGATAATGGAATATTTGTTGTAAATTCGATTACTATTCCTTTAAGTTCTGAAAAAATGAACATAAACTGTACAAATATTAACTGGCTACCAAACGATATGACATATGATGGCATGAGGGGGTGATACATTTTGGAGGCATTGAATGAGTTAATCGACAAAAGAATTAGTGAATTTTTAAAGAAATCAAATTGTATCACATCTCTCCCATGTCGAGTAATAGAGGATTTACAAAATGGGTACTATACTGTAGAAGTTTTATCAAATGGAACTAAATATACTGTTCCTAATTTTAGTGGCTCTGCTATAAATGTAGGAGAGAATGTACAGTTATATTACAAAGGAGCAATAGTAACAAATCAGTCTGCGTATATTGGGGCAGTAAATTATAAAGATTCTGGAGCTTCACCTATCGTAATTAATGGGTTAAATACATTGGGAGAAATAATAAGAGACAATACAAGAATAACAATTATAAAATTTAAAGCAACCCAAAACGTTAATTTATTAATTGTTTTTAATGCCAATGTTTTTGGAACAATTGAGGGAGATTGTTCTTTGGATATTTATATTGATGAAAATAAAATATCTCATGTCCCAAGAGAAACCATTTTGCAAGACAAATACAATTTGGTTTGTTTTACTCTCCCTTTTTTTTGTGAAAGTGGAGAACATGAATTAGAAATATTTGCAAATGGAACGGGGAACTATATAAATATTTGTAGTTACATATATGGTTTTTACATAGAAGAATTACCAATTTTTGACCCCACTTCTGACGAAGATTATGTATACGAAATAATTAACAATAAATCAAATTCGATTTTTTACAAGGGAGAAACTATCACTCCTTCTGTTCCTACGCTAATGGGAGGCAAAGATACAACAATCGTGAGAGCAACAACTTTTAATACTTCTAATGTTCTGGGAGCATATATCCCAGAAGGAATTACAGAAATTGAGTAAGGTGGTGAATATATGACAGGAACAGGAACAAAAGCAGACCCTTATATTGTATTCACATGGGACGAGCTATTATCTACAGTAGTGCAAGAAGATGTATATGTTGAACTCGGTGCAGACATCGACTGCAAGGAGCTTGGTGCAGTAACTATCGAAAATTCTTATGAGTTTAGATGTTATCTTGAAGGTAATGGGTATTCTATTAAAAACCTATACTTGTATCATGGTACTTCAGTATTCTATTTTTCAAAAAACCACCCTATATCAAATCTAACGTTTAAGAATATTTATATGGACAACACCTATGCACTATTCCAATTTAAGTCTGACCACCCGATGTATTATTATTTACCTACATTCATAAACTGCCATTTTAATGTGGAGTTGATAAATAATAGTAATTTTATTGATAATATTAATACACATCTCTATTGTGCTGTATTCAGAAAGTGTACCTTTCATATTTTGTGCAAGGACTCTCAATTCACAAGAGGGCGACCTTATGGCGATGATAGGCAACCTATTTTACTTGATGATTGTGTGTTAGAATTATACGGTACTTTTCGGTACAGTATATTTTCTGTACAGCTTGTCAATTCTTATGTTACAGGAGAAGTAACACTCACAGAGATTGGAGACTATGACCCTGACCCAGCTATTAAAATTATAAGTACAGGTTGCTACAAATACTATTCTGGTGAATTTATGAAATCAAACAGCGTTGTGGATTTAATTGTGCATAACGAAACAGGAAAAGAGTCAATCCCATACATGGTGCATAACAATATTAATTATACAGATGATACAACAGGAGATTACATGGAAACTACACCAACACTCTTTGTAAATGCTGAGGTCTTAGAGAACTTTGAAAGAGATACAAGGTATCATGGAACATTCCATGCTTGTACATCAGCACAAATACATGATGAAACATATCTGAGGTCTGAGGGGTTTGTTGCTGAAGAAATCTGGGAAAATAGATATATGCGAAAATTATCCCTTAATTGTAATAGATATAATCATCAAGGCGCAAGCACTCTCAAAGAAGGAGCTTATATCAATACAGGAATAATAAATACATCTGGACGCAGAATTATTTCTGAATTTGAGTTTACTACTGCTAATGTTGGTTTTGCTGTTGGCGGTCATAACACGAATGGTAATGGAACTGCTCATGGTACAAGTACAGGTAGTAGTATTGATAGGAATGATGCCATATCGACTAATATTTCGGACACTTATTATGGATTTGTAGGAACTAAATTTTACTGTGAGGGCAAAGGTACTCCTTGGTGGGCATATCAGAATGAATGTCCAATGATTATCAACGGCAGAAACGTTGGCGGTGATATGCAGTATGGTATGAATGGAAAAATTTATCATATCAAACTTAGGGAGTCAGATTTAAGTTTACTCAGAGATTTTATTCCTGCATATGATACTCAGAATAATGAATATGGAATGTACGATACAGCAAATAATGTATTCTATGGCAGCTCTAATCCTAATTTTAAATTTGATAGTGGTGACGAAATGCCCTTTAAGTTTGTAGATGGCAAGATTGTTCATCACAGAGAAACAGAAGTAATTAAATTAGGTGCTTTTTGTAATGATAGCTCTTTATCAATTATATCAATTCCTCGCTCAGTCAAAAAGATTGGGCGATTTGCATTTAGGAATACTTCTCTTACAAGTGTAATGATAGCACAAGATTGCGAATATTACCCAACATCATTCCCTGATGGGTGTGCAATAAATTTTTATCCAGATTAAAGAAAAGAGAATTATTATGGCAATTACAATGGCAAAAATAGGAGAGCATACAAATGCTCCCGTACTTGAATTGCGTGGATTATCAAGCGATATTAAACCTACTGACTTTGTAGATGGTGCGCAAGTTATCAATGGAAGTGTTTTCATTGAAATAGACACAGGAAAGGGATTCCTTTTTGATGAACAGAATAAGAAATGGGAAGAAGTATAAGGGGTGATTAAGTAATGGATATGGCTACATTTTGGTTTTCAGCAGAAGGACACACAGTATATGACATCATGCTCAATGAAGGTTCAACCCCACTTCCATATGAACCATATTGGACATAATCTAATAAAAAGGTAATTTAAACTAAGGCGTGGTCATTGATTTGGTCACGCCTTTTAAACCTTATATAGAGACAAGGATTACTACTTGTCTGTGCTAATAGAAAAAAATAATCATATACACAACAAGAGGTTAGTTTATTCTACCCTCTTTTATATTTTACCGAGGTGGTATTATGAAAATTAAAGATAGACTTGCAAAATTAATTGAAGTAAAAAGTCTGATAACCCTTATGTTTTCTGTATGTCTATCTATTGCCTTTCTTATGGGTAAGGTAGATGTAAAGGATTATATCACTGTATGTATGACTGGATTAACTTTCTTTTTTGGTTATCAGAATAGCAAAAAGAATAATGAGAAAGGAGAATAAGTATGGGAGATTTATCAACTCATTTTTCGCAGAGCGAATTTAACTGTGAGTGTTGTGGACGTTCACACGCTGTATCTAAACTTCTTATAGATAGACTTGAAAAAATGTTTACAATTATGGATGCGAAAGCTATATTTGTAAACTCAGGCTATCGTTGTGAGAAGAATCCGTGGGGTAATAAAACTGATGCTCACCGTAGAGGTATAGCTGCCGATATAAGAGTGCAGAAGAAAGATGGTTCTTGGTATACTTCTTGGGATATTGCAGAAGTAGCTGAAAGACTTGGTTTTGGTGGTATAGGTTTAATGTTGCCAAATAGCTGTCACGTTGATACAAGAGATACAGAGCCTTACGATAATGAACATTGGTTTGGCAATGAATATAATTATGGCAAGGTTCTTAAAAACGATTGGATTAAAACATTTCAGAGAGGTACTGTGTTCGTAGGAGAGAAAAATAATACTGTTTCTAACAGTGATACATCTGAAATTAAATTACAGAAGATACTTAACAATAAAGGTTCAAAACTTGATATAGATGGTATTGTTGGAAACCTTACACTTACCGATTTAAGAGAGTATACTATTGAGCCTAATGATAGTGGAGAGCTTACTAAGTGGACACAGGAAAGATTGAAAGCTCTGGGATATGATGTAGATATAAATGGAACTGCTGATACAAAAACTATGAACGCAATACATAAATTTCAGAAGGATAATGGTCTTGGCGAGGGCAAAAATTTGTCTGGTGGAGATTGGGCTGTATTGCTGAAAAAGAAGAAGTGAGGTGTGATATATGCTTACATCAGAAGATATTGCTAAACTTGACGAGATATATATGCGTTCAGAAATAGCTAATGAAATATTTGTTCGCAAAGATGATTGTAATGAACGTCATGCCGATGCAGCCACAGAACTGGCTGAATTAAAAATAACATTGACTAAATTAACTTCTCAGATGTCAATGCTTATAAAGGGTGTATATGCAACTTTAGGTACTGCTGGAGGAGCTATTGTTATGGCTATTATGAATTTGATTTTAAAGCAGTAAAGAGGTGATAATTATGTCTGATTGCAAGGCGTGTGAGAATAAAAAATGGAAAGATAATTATATTTTAGCACAGCAAAGATTTGATAAATATATGACTAAGGCGACAATTGGACTTGTTATTGCATTTACTGTATCAATTATTTGTTTGTTGATAACAGTTTGTTTACTCATTAAAACTCAAAGATTTATTAATGAATTTGAATATGTAGAAGAAACTGAAATATCAATAGAACAAGATAATCAAGGTCATAATACAGTTGTATTACCAAACGGAGGTGAGGTGAAAAGCAATGGGGCAGAAATATACGGAGAAGAAGAAAAGATATTGGAGAAAGAAAAAAGCAAAATCAACACCGTTAATGTTTACAAATGAAAAGAAAACATTCTGGCAAAAAATTAAAAGCTTTTTTGGTATGTAATATTTTATGGGTAGTAAGAAAAAATAAACTTACTACCCTATTTTTTATTGACTATATGAAAATAATTGTGCTATAATAAATGTGTAATATGGCGCAATAGAAAGGTGGAAATGTTTTGAAAGCTACAAAACTTCCTTCTGGAAATTGGCGTTGTCGTGCCTATGATAATAAAACAAAAAAGTGTAAGTCGTTTACAGCTTGCACAAAAAAGGAGGCTGAGTTTCTTGCTTCTGAATGGTTGAATGGTAAGGCTAAACAAAAAAGAGGTATTGGCGAAACTGTTCAGCAATGTGTCAAAAGCTATATAGAAAGTAAAGAAAACATTTTGTCTCCTTCTTCGATAAGAGGATATTTAATTATATTAAATAATTGCATTGATGAAATAGCGAACATAAATACAAATGATTTAACAGAGCGTGATTTACAATTATGGGTAAACAATAATACTACAAGATACAAGCCGAAATCTATTAAATCTCAATATGGGCTTATAGTTGCTTCTTTGAGACAGGCAAAAGTACAATTGGATTTTAATAGTGTTTTATTACCAAGAATACCGAAATCTGAGAAGAAGATACCAACAAAAGAACAAATCTCAATTATTCTTCACATGGTAGAAGGAACATCTGTTGAGTTGCCTGTGACCATAGCTGTTACCCTTGGGCTACGTCAGTCAGAAATAGCTGCACTTAAATGGAGTGACTACGATGGATATACTCTTAATATCCATGCTGCTATTGTACCTAATAAGAATAGTAAATTTGTTTACAAAAATTCTACAAAATCAGAAGCCAGCACGAGACAAATTGAAGTTGATGGAATATTAAAAGAAAGGCTGGACAGAGCCGAACATACAAGTGAATTTATATCTCCTATGCTATCCACTTCGGTACTTAGGAAATTCAATCAGTTATGTGATAAGAATGGCTTGCCACGCTTTACAATGCACGAGCAAAGACATGGTAATGCTTCTATGATGTTAGCCCAAGGAGTCCCTGATAAATACGCTATGAAGCGTTTAGGTCAATCCTCTCCTAACATGGTGAAAGAAATTTACCAACATTTATATGAAAGCAAAGAAAAAGAAGTTGCTGAAACAATGTCAGCAACCTACAAAGATATATATAATAATAAAGATACTTGACACAAAAGTTGACACATAAAGTTTGAGAATGGCTTGGAATAGCCATTTATAATTAAAAGTATGATTGTTCAAATCTCTCAATCCGCGCCATATTACAACGCCCTATTTATCGTCATTTGCGATTTATAGGGCTTTTTGCTGCCTATTTGCGGTGTATAATATTGTCTGGTCGGTCAATATTTTGACCATTTAGACAGTGTTTAAAACTAAGACTTGCCACGAAACTTGCCACGGAATTATTTATATGTCAACTTTTCTGTTAAGAATGTAGATATTGAAATATGAAAATGTTTGCATATTCTACTTGCTTCTTCTATAGTCATTTGTGCTGGACTCTTTAACCTATTTATATAAGTAGATTTGCTAACTCCAATAATTTTACCCATTTGTTCACAGGACAATCTGCCTTGGAGCATGAGCAAATTGTATTTTATCAAATCATTTTCTTTTTGAATTTCTGTCAAATAAATTTTTGGCATTTAATCACCTCTATGGGGAGTATACTTATAATAGTATACTCCCCTATTTTTTTGCTTCTATTCTTCTCAGATTAACGTATACGGCGTTCTATAATCTTTCTGGTCAAACTATATTGGTTAACGTACATGGGCTTTAAAAAGCGTTTATGAACGTCCTGTTGAACCAAATCCACCATCGCCACGTTCTGTTTCTGACAGTTCATCAACTTCGGTAAACTTAATAGGTAGATAAGGCATCACCACAAGCTGTGCTATTCTCTCGTTAGGGTCTACAACCATCAGTTCATTTGCATCGTTGTGAAGTGCAACTATATACTCTCCCCTATAATCTGAGTCGCAAACCCCTACACAATTTGAAGGTCTTAATCCCTTTTTTGTAGCAAGTCCGCTTCTTGCGAAGATAGCACCAAAATAACCATCTGGAATTTCTATTGCGATTCCCGTTCCTATTTTTACTGTTTCGTGCGGATAAATTACAACAGGCTCATTGATGCAAGCGTACAAATCATATCCAGCCGCATACTCACTTCCTCTTGTCGGAATTTTAGCATTATCATTTAACTTTTTAATATTCACGTTTATCATAATTAATTATTCTCCTCTTTTATAATATTTCGCCACCAACTATATTGTCCATTTTTTTCTTTTAATACAGTTCCTTTGAACATATGGACTTCATAACCTTTGTATTCTGGGCTTTGGTCTTGTATGATAAAAACATTATTATTTTTTATATCGTTAAACCAGTGTACTTCATTGTGCTTGCACTCGATTTGTTCATGATATATATTTACGTCTGTATATCTTATAGACCCTTCGGGGTCTGCTGTTTTAGGAAGTAAATTTGGGTGATATATTTTACCCTGATATACTATGTCCATTTTGTGATATGTTCTCCTTTTGTTTGTGGCAAAGATATTGTATGGTCGAATATATTTCAGCCCAATTATGAACTCTTGTGAATCTCTGGATTTCTTCTTCTGTCTGATTGTATGGCATATCCATACAGAGAGAATAATAACTTCTTTCTCCAATAAGATTTGTGATGCAGTCATCAATGAGAATATCACACCTGACTAACTGCTTTACAGGACAACAGTATAGCGATTTGCGAATATCAAGAAATGGAAAGTTTCGCATAAGCCAATTCTTTTTCTTTGGTAAATTCTCTGGCTCGGTAGTAGTAATGAATATGATGTGGTGTCCTTCGTTGTGCAGTTTGGCGATAACTTCACGGCACTGTGATTGTACTTTGATTTTCTTCCATACATTACGGTCAAGAAAATACTGATGGAATATTTTCTTGTATTCGGGCTTGACGAAATTTTCAATATGGTAAGCTTTTATATCATCAAGGGCGAGATTGTCACCGCTGTCTGCATTATAAACTTCAAGAACTGCTTCTGCGAGGTTGTTAATAACATTATCTATATCCACAGCGATTATCATATCCCATCCTCCTTTACATTAGATTTGAAATGCCAGATAAAACCGTGAGACTTGTGAAGCTCTCCTTTGCAACACTTAGCAATTCCGTTGTAATTAATTCCCGTAATTTCAGATGCTTCTTTTATAGATTGGTATTCTCCAACAATATTCATGAGCAAGTCGTATTGTACGACAGGTTTCATTTGATGTCTATTTGCACAATATTTTTGGAAATGCTCCTCAGACGTAGAATTAAAAGCATCTTCTACACTCCACCCAATCCGTAATCTACATAAAGTTTTATGATAATCAATGCCCAATTCATCCGTCCATGACTTTAAAGGCTTTGTAATGCCATTGTAAGTTATAAGCTTATTGTTCCTTTTGTTTAATTGCTGTTCCCTATGAGTAATCCATCTACAATTGTCTGGACTATAATTTTTGTTGTTGTCAATCCTATCAATCTCTAAATTTTCATTATATCCGTTGAGCATAGACCATTCGTAGAAATTTGAAAAATTACTACTCCATTCTTCACAGATATTAATTCCTCTGCCACCATAATTTTTATAAGCATCATCGTTTGGATTGGTACACCTTTGTTTAATATGAGTCCAAATGCCATAAAGTCTTGTGTAACATTGACCGTGCATATTATGATGTTTAGACTGATTTAACGACCAAGATTCGTTTGTATTCATTTAATAGCTCCTTTTAAAATATCCACCAAGGGAATATAGAATTGTTGTAGTTATCTTCCTTATTAGTATTGGTTTTTTTATCTTCGTTCTTGGCGACAAGTTCCTCGTTATATGGAATTATCACTTCCATGCCATATTTCTCATTAAACGCTTTAGCAGCATTGATAATTGCAGTAGCTTCTCTGTCACGTTCTTCAATGAACTTCTGTCTTTCGGCTTTTTCAATTTCCCTAATCTTACTTTCAACTTCCTTTTTGTGTGTCAAAAGATTTTCAAGCTCCTTGTTGGTTGCTTCAAGTTCCTTGCTCCACTGTTCTTTCTCTGTATTAATATCCATTTTATTATTCCTCCATTATTTAATGTATTTATATAATTCTATTGGATTATCAGCTTTCCTTGCTGTTTTTTTATTTCTTTTCCATAACTGGTACTCGGTTCTTAATATATCAGAAGTGATATACCATACTTGACCGTTTTCGCAAGTGTGTGTTAACCATAGATAATAATTTTTATCTATTGAAAATATACTGCAAATTGTTTCATCAATCATCGTGTTCTTGTTCCCACTTTCTATCACGCCAGCTTTCGTATTCATAGTCCTCGTCTGGCTCTGGTGGCTGTGCAGTTGTTTGATAGCAACAGTAATGACAGTAATGTTTATGCTCTTTTGTAACATAAACATTATCACCAGCATAGATTGCTTCACCACAACCATCACATTCATATATAACTGGTGGGTTGTAATTTGGACAGGCTGGAACACAAGGATTGTGTCTACACTCTTGACACATATTAGTTCTCCTCTATTTTACAGAAGCGTCCGCAATGGCACTCTCCTATTTCAGTTTGCTCTCTAAATTCTTTACAAGGACAAAGAGTATCAGGAGTTCTTTCAAGGCAACACGGGCAGTAACGCTCATTTGACATTACCGCTTCTGTGACTTCATTATAAATATTCTCGTCAGGATTCTTTATTATCTTTAATGGCATTTTACATTTCCTTTCTAAACATAATAGTCATATCAAAGTATTCTTTGTCATCGTGTACAACATAAAATTTTTGATTTGTTGTTAATTTGTCAAGTCCTCCAAGTTCTTCTGAGTAATGACCTATTTTGAGATAGTCTAAATGAAATATATTTTTTGGAACACTGTCTGTTCCAGTATACAAACAAACTTTTAGTCCCCTTGAATGAATATAATCTATTAGCTTATTAAGCTCTTGTGGGTTCTGGTCGCCACCCATAAAACAAACACAAGTAATGCCATCATGTTCATTTATTAATGCTTCAATGTCATCACTGACATATCTGCCTTTGTATTCCCATAAATAAGAGCTGTGGCAACCCTTACATTTGTAAGGGCAACCACTAATATTTATAGCAAGACTTATTTCATTTGGCACTTCTTGAAAAACTATGGAGTGACCAAGGTATTTAAGCTTTTGCATACTTCCCATAGAATCTTCTGCCTTCTTCCATTTGTCTCGGTTCTGCAAAAGAAGATATTCTCTTTGTATAACCTATGATTCTTGTTATATAATCAAGGTCACGACTTCCGCAGCGAGGACAAATATCAAGTGTATGTTTAGAACGATAATCGCATTTATTGCATACCGTGTTCTTGACATTATACGTCCAATATGAACAACCTTCCTTAATAGCCTTTTTGTTTAGAGCTTTGTATTGTTCCTTTGTAAGATGCTCTGCAAGGTTATTATGCTGTGCGCTACCACCGTCAAGATACCTTGTAAGCTTTTTACCGTGTAATTCAAACTTTGAAAGAATATCTGTTGTTTCGTCCTCTACTATATAGAAGTAAGAGTTATAACAGTCTCTTGGAACTACATATCCATCTCTCTTGTCCCATTTTGCGTTCTTTACTCCAAGTGATTCCGCTGGCACAAATTCAGTATTAAACATTAAATGTTCTGTTCTTGCTTTTTTGTTTTCCTCATATATAGGTTTTAATATCCTTTCTCCATATTCAAAGTATTTCTCATTAGGAGATATTTCTATACCAAGGAACTCAGCTCCTTCGACAAATCCGTTTATACCAATGGTAAGATACTGTTTGTCAAGGTCAATGAATCCAGCCTTATATACTGTAAGCATATTAGACTTAAAGCTGTCCCAAACAATTTCGTTATAAGCTGCAAGATACTTATGAACCTTTTTAACCTGTTCTCTAACAGCCTCGGAAACATCCTTGCCCTCACGCACAGCATTTTGAACAAGTCTATTTATATTAATAGTCATTACTCCCTTTGAGCCTGTAGCAACACCGCCAGCACCAAGAGTGAAACTAAAAGTATTTTCATTTACTTCATTACGAAGTCTACAACATGAACTAAGGCTGTCAACCGTATCACTTGAATATGTAAAGAACCATGCTCCCTTTGAATACATCTCAGCTTGGAAATCTCCCCATTCGCTATCAACGAAGTCATTGCCATCATTAAGAAGATTTACTGTTTCAACAGGGAATGATAAGTCGTAATGAAGTCGTTCATTATTTAACCAAATCATGAAATCCTTTTGCAACCAGTTAAATGTCTCCCATATCGGTTCTGTTTCGTCAGGGAACATAAACTCACCAAACATACCCTCGAAATAAGGCTTATCAAAATAAGACACATTCCAAAAACAAGACTGATAATCTCTTGCTGCTGCTGGCTGATTGATGCTGTGAACTATCTGCTGGAAATACCCTTCAATTAATTGTTTGAGAGTCTTGGGTTTCTTTGCGAAAGGAGGAGTAACATATTCGTCAAGGTGGTCTAAATAATCATCTCCGAAATCTTTTCTAATGAAATAATCAGTATAGAGAATAAACTCAGGAGTTGCTATTGCACCAGCGAACTGAGCCGCTATTGCATAAACAAGATTAATAAATTCACCAGAAAATGATTCTATATGCCTTGGAGCTTTTGATACACCGCCAAGTTCTTTTAGACCATTAAGAAGAAAAGGGTACATTGTTATAGCCACGCAATAAGGGGAAATATTTGTTTCATCGTGTTTATAAATTTCGTGAGATTCAAGCTGTCTGATATATTCGTCAGCAAGCTCCTTGCCCCACATTTCTGTTATTTTATCAATCATAAGCAAACGATTGACACCTATTTTATCACCCTTTACAAGCTCTCCTGCACAAGTGCAGATGTTTTTGTGTTCAACATTAGCATTACTGTCATACTTTGAACCAGTGGCGGCATTGCTTGCTTTTCTGTAGTCATTAATAAAGTTTATTTTGTCACGGAATTTTTCATATTTTTCTGCGTACATTTACATCGTCCCCTTTCTTTGGTCGTTAATCCATTTTATTGCTTCTTTAAAACCCATTTCATTTCCATCTACAACAAGTATGGGTAAATGGGTCATTCCTCGTTCTGCCATTATATTTTTATCTTTACAAATTGAAAAGTGAAAGCCAAATGAAATAAGTTTTTCTTCCAGCCTCTTACAATTAGGGCAATCTATTGTAAATAAAGTCATGGTCATATTAATCACCCCTTCTTTAACCGTTTCATTATCTTCTTCATTGGAATTATCTCTCCATCTATCTCGACTACTGGCAAGGACTTAACTTTATGTATGAAAGCCCAGCCAGAAGAAACTTGTTCTACTTCATATGTTACTTCCTTGTCATCAAGAAATCCTAATAATTCTACTGTTTTGCTATTCAAAACAGGACTAACATAAACTTTAATAACTGTCACACCGCCTTGTATTCGATTAACTTGTGGATAAATTCTACAATATCATACTGCTGGTCTTGATTATTGTTTGGACATATAAAATCGCAAAGTTCTTTTGCTCCCTCAAATGCTTCTGCATCATGTTGGAGTCTTTTCATTATAATTTCATTGCTATCTCCACGTTGTTCCATACGTTTGGCAACAATCTCAGGAGAAGCATCAAGATATATTGAAATAACTTCTCTGTTATGATACTTCCTTTTAAGTTCTATTAATCCCTTTTTGTCAACGATATAAGTATCTGAGGTATCAAGCTGTTTTTGAGTTGCAAAATAATACGCACCATTAAATGTTGTATCTACTATAATGTCATTTTTAAATTCTGATACTCTATCGGGGGATATAAAGGTATGAGTTAGTGCATCATTGTGGTCATTTCTCATTGCTCTTGTTGTATATGACTTTAATGAGATATAACCATATTTGCGTTCAAGCTTGTTCGCAATGGTTGATTTGCCAGAACCCGAAGTACCAATGAGAATAATAAGTGGCTTACTCACTTATACTCCTCCTTTACTATTTCTTCTAATCGCTTATGTCTTTTGCAACTTTTAGTTTCGGTGCAGTATGGGATTGGATGGGTTTCGCATTTAGGTACACAATAAGGCTTAATCACTGGACAAGCTTCAATAGCCAGTCTCGCCATCTCGTATGCTATATCTCTAATTTCTTTCTGCGCTCTTGTGCAAAGTCTCTCATTAAGAAAGTGAAAGAAATTGCGGAAATCCATTGTAATAAATATGATTGTCTCACAAGCATTAGGTAAAATGTATCTTGCATCTTCTGCTGGAATATTATAATCGTCTGTTAACGTATTATAATATGCCTGTAATAATTTCATAATGTTATTGTAAAAGTTCTCGACACGCTCATTCTTTTTTATCGAGTCTGGAACGTAATAACCAAAATTATCTTCCTTGACGTAGCGTTGTGATTTTTGAGTGTACTTATTTGTTCTGTGTCTTACAAGCTGATGGCTACAAGCTCTTGAACAAGTTACCTTAAATGTTATATCGCTATGTTCTGCCACGCTCATGTGACCGCTTTTCATGCAGCTCTTAAAAATGCGGAAATCTTCAGTAGGCTCACTATTGTAACAAGTAGAAGCAATTTGCTCTATTTTTTCAACTGCATTTGGCGTGATATATGTAAGCTCAACTTTCATATTATCTCCTTTGTTGGTGCGCCAACCATATAGTTACCTATATAGTCAATAATGGTCTGCTTGTCTATGTCATTATATTTAACAAATATTGGCTCTTTAAAATTAACTGAACTAAAATCGTCAGTGAGTTGTACATTTATATGTTTTTCGCCATTAACAATAAAAATATTTCTATGACATTCAACCGAACAGTTAATTAATTTCTGGAACTTTTCGTTGGTGTCCAAAAGAAACCAATTGGCTGATAACCACTTACGGTTGTCAGTCGAACTAATAGTTTTAATATAATCTGGATTATCACCAAATATCTGTTCCATTTCCTCTTTTGTCATCTGTCTGGTTTTCGTAGTCTGCATTGCATTTTTGCTATTCATATTTATGATATTATTTGAAAGCTCCGCTAACGCACGAGCCTTATAACTGTATTGGGTGTTGCTCATTGTCATTCCTTTCTCTCCCCAACGGAATTGTTGGGGAATACTATTTAACTGAAATAATTGTATCTTCCATCTCCCTCAAAAGAGAGCCAATTACCAAATTCGTCTGGGTGTTCAAAATAATAATCAACACCAGCTCTTACATTATCTGTTACGGTTTCCCATTCATAGTTGCAAGCGTAATATCCACTGAATTGTCTGGGCTGAGTGAGAACCCCTTCAATTGTATTGGGGAAATTTGGACTGTTAACCCTGTTCATTACTACCGCCACTACACAAGCCCTTTCATATGGTGTTACGGGTGCGCCACCATCGCCATGATAATCGCTACCATACTCACTTGCAACAACATTTCTAAGTAGTATTTTTTCATAATCTGTTATAGGCAAGCTACTGGTCTGTTCGTATACTGGCTCTGTATAGGTTGGTTCTGTGACTGGCTCTGATATATATACTGGCTCAGTTTCAGTCACAATAACAATCGTCTGGTTCGTTGTCACTTCCGTTGTCTCTATCCTCGAAGTTGTCGTTACCGTAGTAGTTGTCGTTGTCGTAGTAGTTGTTGTAGAGGAGACAGTAGAAGTAATTGTGGTCGTTGTACATTCTGTAGTTACCTCTGTTGTGGGCTGATTGGCTTTTGAGTCTGTGCTTTTACTATTGCGGCAGCCTGTTCCGCAGAATAATAAAAGTGTTAATGCTAATGCACTTGCTCCTCTTGCGAGTGAGCTTCGGTACTTATGAATATTAAAATTCATATCAATCACCTTTCCTTTCTTATATACATTTTGTACTTTGCGGAGCTAAAAAAATATTGTTTAACTCCATATTTATATTATAACATACATTTTGTACTTTGTCAAGTACAAAAAGTATATTTTATACAAGTTCTCCCTTTTTATTTTCATGCAGTTTTATACATTCATTTATTGTTAGTGGTTTAAAAGAGAATGTCATATGCTTTAGGGGTGTCTTACATATAAGACATTTACTTACTTGATAATATATGCACTCGCCACAAGTAAAAGTGTTATAGGGGTCAGATAGTTTCTGACACTCTGACATTCTACCAAATAGTTTGCAATCAAATTCAAAGCACTTACCCATTATGTACTCCTATGAATTAATAATTAGTAATTAGAACTTCTTGCCCTTTGTTTCTGTTCTTTTTATGATAATTGCAATTCCCATAATTGGCTTCAAGATAATGAATATTATATTTCATTTCTTTGGCAAAGATATACGCCATTTTATTTACGGCTAAATCGTTACTTAAAGCCCATTTTATATTTTTGTTTGTTAGATAATTTAGATAATTATAAAGAGCATTTTCGTTATCCTGAGTCCAACCTCCATTTTCGTTATATACTGCTGTGCTGTCAAGATATGGTGGGTCACAGTAAACGAAATCATTTTCGTCAATATCTAAATTATAATATTCTTCAAAATCGCTATTGGTAAATATAATGTTTATATCATGTAGTCGTTCTACAAAGCTTATAAATTTCTTTCGCAGAGTATCGTTAAAAGAACTTCTATCCTTTCCAAATGGCATATTATATTCCCCTTTGGAATTAAACCTTATCTGATAATTGAAAGCATAACAAATAAGTGTATAGAGTATTATAGGGTCTTTATATTCTTGCGAGTTGTAAGCTTTTCTTAGTTCAATAAATCCTTCAGCATTAGTTTTACTAAGTTTATATTTTTCAATAATACTGTCAATATAACACAATAAAGATTGTACACGTTCCTTTTTTAATGTTTCAAGTATCTGTACTACCCTAATGTTTATATCATTATACACGATTTTGTCAGCTTTAACATTGACTGATATATTAGCTCCTCCACCAAATAAATCAATAAATGTTTCTATTTTATCAGGAAACAAAGGGAGTATTTGCGAAAGAAGTTTATACTTTCCGCCACATAATTAAGTGGTGATTTTATGTAATCCATTTTTTTACTTCTCCTTTTCAATTCTGCTCTGTGCAATTTCAAAGTAGTTTTTATCTAATTCAATACCGATAAAATCTCTATTCGATTTTTGGCTGCAACTCCTGTACTACCAGAACCCATAAATGGGTCAAATATTATATCACCTTCGTTTGAACTATTGGAAATATAATACTCCATTAGGTCTACTGGCTTTTCAGTAGGGTGCTGTTTGCTACCTGTAATATTACTGAACTGATGTACTGTCTTACTTCCTACATTATTAATCCTTTTCGCCTTTCCTTTGCGAAGGAATAATACATATTCGCAGTTTTTCATGTACCATCTGTTTGGAGTGCAATTATTCTTCTCCCATATTAATAAGTTATGTAATTTAAAACCAGTTTGTCTTGCGAGAGTGAGATAATGCTCAAGATTTAAGACATTTGTCATAACATAACAATGACTTCCATCTTTTAAAACTCTATAAATTTCTGGAAACCATTCTTCTGGGTCTATATCATTCTCGGCAAATATCTTACCATCGTTCTTAGAAAGTATTCCTGATGGCTGTTCTTTCAAATGAGGCTTGCCTCCACTTATACATTTATAAGGAGGGTCAGTAACAATTAAATCAATACTGTTATTCTTTATCAAGGGAAAGATATTCTTGCAATCATCATTATATATTTTCAATTTATTCCTCCTGTATATATTCAATACTCCATTTTGTTGTATCTATATCACATTCGATACGCTTTATCTCTCCGCATTTCTTGCACTGTAGCTCAATGTAATCTGACATACAACCATAACTGCCATAATCGGAAAACTCCCATTCATGTTTACATTTAAAGAGTTTATCTATCAGCCAATTTACTATTTCTCTAATTAACCATACACTAAGCACAGCTACAAGTATTACAAGCACGACAAGTCCAATACCAGCACATACATCTTTAAACATTTTTCTTTTTCTCCCGTGTTACAATATCATATATCATTAAAAGCTTATCATATGGTAGCCTATTAAAGTCAAAATTATAAGCCCAAGTTCTTAGTTCACGATATTTAGTATACATTTCATAATCTTCTTTACTACGGAATACTAAATCATATTTTGAATAATAAGAACGGTTGTGACTAACTTCAAGATACAGCCCAGAATCGCTTATAACAAAGTCATAGCCATATTCATCGTCTTTGAATTTACCTACTCTAACAACTTTTCGACCAACATACTTCACATAGCCAGTTTTGATAGTTGCCTGTTCGACACTACTTCTGTCATTAAAATCAAGATAAACTACTTCATCTCCAACTTTAAAATCTTTGATTGTCATTATATGCCTCCTATCGCAATCCATAAAAATCTTTTCTTTGCTACTTTCAACTTGCTTATGAAATCCTGCTTATCCAATGTTATGAATAGGTCAGGTCTATTCCTTCGTATCTCTGAGATAGAAGGATATATCCCTAAGTCAACAAGTATCTTGGGTAAGAATTTTTCGTTAGTGTAATAAGTTTTATCCGCTTCGTTTACACACCAATCTGTCATATTTAATGCAAACAAGTCTTTTGCAAGGACATCAATATGACCTACTACTACATTTTCTATAAATTTCATACTTCGCTCCTGTTTATAAAATCGCCCTCGGCTTCATAAATAGCTTTATGCAATCTATCAATTCTCTGTTGTACTAATTCATTGTACATTTCAGCAGCTTCTTCGTAAGTATCAGCATAATATCTTGCATTAAGATTAACGCCTTTTGATTTGCAAATTTCACCATTCTTTTTATATGGAAAAAATACAGCCCAATCAGAATAGCTGTGATTAGTTTCTCTAAGTTCTCCCAACATTGGTTTACTAAAATATTTATGATGTGCTGTATCATTCTTAATCGTATAAGCAAATCCCCATATTGGTTTATTTATAGGTACTTCTCCTTTTTGATAATCGTATTCAAATGTTTCAATTCCATCACGATTTATATTCTTTCTTCTGTAATATTTCATTTTGGTTCTCCTCATTTAATTTTTGCCAAACAGAACTCATTTCACAAAGCACTTCATATAAGGATTTATACGTTCCATCATCGTTTGTGAATTTTACTCCATATGATTCCCATGTTTTTTTGAATTGCTCAAACTGTTCTTCCGTCATCTTTGCCTCCGTTTTTTTGTATAAAATAGAGTTTCAATTCTTAGCTTCTTCTAATATATCATTAATGTTATTTTTAAGATATTCGCTTACAGCAATATATCCCTTAGTATTAGAATTGACATTGAATCCTCTAAACTTTACTCTTGCAGGATAACAACTTGTTACATTATCATTGTCATCAACATCTACAACTAAAGCCCAGCCAAATGTATGCAGTATCATGTTCACAAACCATAACATTCCGCTTGTTCTAAACTCACTCCAAGATTTCTTGTCAATCATTTATTATCACTCCTACTATCTTCAATTGTAATATCTAATCCTATAACAAGTGAAACCTGATTATCAGGAAACATTTTCTTTATTAGGTTAAATATACTTTCACATTCTCTCATAGGTACTTGACCTTTAATTAATGAAGCAATTACTACATCATTGGGTTTTACATCAAGAGCCTTTATAGAATTAATAAAACTCTCTGAGCGTATTTGTCGTTCAAATGCAGATAGATTAAACAACTTATGTTCTGTTCCTGTTGTGTATACTTCTTTGTCAAGATAGTTTAGTAGTTTTAAACCCTTATTATCTTCTCCAAGTACAATGACTTCTTCTAAACCTCCAATACTGCCATTGTATCTTATACACCTATCTCCTATTTGGATTTCTTTACCAAAGAAGTCTTTCATCGGTTATCCTCCATAGATTTTATATAATCCCTAAAAATCTGTATCATTTCATCTTCCTCTATAAAGAAAATATCTCTCTTGGTCTTAGCTTGCCAGTCAGCAAGTACATTGACTATCATTTGACCAAAGCGCCAATCGGGGAAATACTTCATGTGTATTTCTCTTAGTTCCTCATAGAACTTGTAAAGTCTATACGCATCTCTCATTTAATTTATTTCCTCCTATGCCTTTCTGTTATAGAGTTAATAGCTTCACTCCAAGTAATCTCGCCCCTATTAACTCTTTCAATTAGTTTTGTCAATATATTAATCTGTTCATCTGTAAATTCAAGTCCTTCCATTCTTACACTTGCAAGAGCATTATTAAGGGTTTTCTTAGCTTTATCAGTCATATTTTTGTTCTCCCGAAAATTTTGTAATTCAGTAAGCCACTCTACAAGCTTATGATAATATTCTATCATTTCTTCAAAGTCTTTATGCTCTCTTGATAATATCCTATATTCGCTCTCTCTGTCTTGGTAAAGCTTAATAGCTTCAGTTAACTCCGAATTTGTTTCATAACAATCACACCCAAAACGTGCTGCTGTTTTCAAATTTTTTAAACAGTAGTGTTGAGTTTTATCTTGTAATGATTTAGAATTAAAATGTACACAATCTTTGCAATCCCTATGTAGCATATCTAATAGTGTCATTCCAACTCAATCCTTTCTCTTATTCCTAAAGCTGTAAGACTTACTGTATTACGACCATACTTACGGTCTGTGTAATATGAAGCCCATTGACCACGATTTTCATTTTTGTATTTGTCTAAGTCATCAACCCCACAGACTTCTATTTTGCCATTACCTATTATGTTTACCACAATACCCTCAGTGAACGAGGAATAATATCCTTTTGAGGCTTTCTGATTATACAACAGGACATCTCCTTTGCGGATTTCGTGATTAAAGTAATCTTTCATACTGTCACCTCTTTTCGTACTGTGGATATTTCGCTTTCCAACTTGGACAACTTTTACCACACTTGTAATCTACATACTCGCCTGATATTTTACACCAAGTCGTTGGTACGACATATCCCATTTCTGTGTACAATCTTATCTCTGAGTTGGAACACACACTACATCCTTTCTCGTGAGTAAGAAGTGCTTGTATACATTCACACTGTTTTTGTATTTCTTCTTTAGGAGTAAAAAAGGTTTTGTTGAAATCGCACATCATATTCTTCACCTCTAATCAAAAGCAATCACTAAACAATCCTGTGTATACTTTCTTTAACCTTGTTCATTTGATACCTCACTTAAACTCGTCAAGATACAGTCTACCATCTTTAGATTTAAGATATAGCCTTTTAGTCTTTGGATGAAGATATGCCGACTTGGTAGACATTCTATCAGTCTTTGTATTATAAACAGTGCAGCTAATATTGGTTACATCTTTGGCAGTCCAGTTTTCTTTTGGAGTTAATAGTATAGGATTGTTTATATCTCCTACTGTATCAAGAAGTATGTAGTTACCGTTCACTGGCTTATTTTCAAATTCTTTCAGCATACGGACGTTTTCTCCTTTCCTCTCTAATAAAATCAAGTAAGGTTTGCAGCCATTCATCAATAGTTGTGTCGTGTGAATATTTCGCAATCTGACTTGCTATATTAAGGAGTTGCATATTACTACACATTGGAACTTTTTCATCCCAACTTTTAAATTCTTCTGCTACAAAATTCAGAAATGTAAATTGTTTAAAATCAGTTCCAAGTGCGAAAGCTTCAGCCAAATCTTTAACACTAATCTCAAAATCTATATCAATTGTCTTTTGTACTTTAAACTTGTCCTGCATTTTTATTTCCTCCTACCAAGGTCTGCCATCTGGCGAATGTTCAAATAGCCAATCGTTATATTCTCTATCTCGTTTTGCTTCTTCGCTTTGTTCGTACTCTAATCGTTCTTTAGCAACCGCTATATGCTTTTTGTTTGCATATTCAAAAAGATTCTTTAATCCGTGATAAGCTCTATCTTGTTTACCTATCTCTTTGGATATTTCAAGCACATTATCAAATGATAATAAAGAAAAGAAACGGTTTAAAAAGTCAGCCTGTGTTTTAGTGTCAGTTTCTAATAATATATCTGCATAGTTGGCAGCATCTACTTCAATGGAAATCGAACAATATTTTTCATCTAATAATATTGAACTCACAATAGCACCTCACTCTAAATAGGGAAGTGTACCATATATATCATTTGGAACATCGTTCTTCCATACATAATTATTTTTTAGAATATAATTATTGTAAGTTGAAGCTGTTTTGTTTGCTCTCATTTTAGCCTGTTCAGCCCACCCCTGTTTTTCTGAGCTGTCAGAATCCCTGTACTGTTCATATGTAAGCTTATCTGTGTTATAAGAAGCTATCATTGAACGACAGGTATCTTCGACTTTCTTGCGTGTCTCATAATTAGTATCATCGTCTGCTGACCTAAGAGAATGTTCGTACCCATTCACGAGTCTTATGCCAGCAGGAGTACATGAAACAAATATGATAAAACCAAGAAAAATGATACTTATAATAATGGATAATATCATACCAAATGATTTCATTATTTAACCTCCTTAAAAGTTACAACGGGTTCATCAATTTCAAATGGAATATCGGAATAAAGATAGTCACCTGACCATTCTACATATTTACCATCAGTGGTAAAAAAGAATATGCCATTATCATTAGAACCATAAGAGCCATCTACATCAGCAAGCCAAGTATTATCTACAACGCTTGAGCGACCCATGTCCATTTCGTAATATTCGCTATCAGGCGTAAGATAACTATTGAGACTGGACACCTTACCATCTACAATAAACTTGCCAAATACAACTCCCTTATCAAAAAGAACTATATATCCTAAAGGCTTTTCGATTTCACAGGGAAGTGAATTTGCCTTTTCCCTATTACCATTTACCCAATATGCCCTCTTAATAAGATTGTATCGTTCAAGTGAATAATCAATATCTGTTGGTGTGGGCTGATTACTCTGCAAGTTATTAGCCGCAGAAATTGTTCTTTCTGTGTCCTGTCTAATGTTACTATCGTCATATTCACAACCAACACTTAAAGCCGAAAATAATACCGCTGTTATTGCAATTGAAATAAACTTTCTCATTATTAATCCTCCTTATTGCTACTTGATGAGCCTGTAAGCAGACCGCAAAGAATATCAAAGCCAACCATTTCCCAGAATGACAACGGATTTAAGTTCGCTCCCATTGCTTTTATAATGATTTCTTCATAAAGCCACATTTCAATATGAATACCAATCCATGTTGCTAATATCGTTAAAATTATGAATATAAAACACCAAAATTTATTATCAGAGTGCTTACTTAATGCAGTAAAAAACTTTATAATATTACCCATATTTCTATTTCCTCCCATTTAGTTCTGTTCTGTAGTCGTTACAGGGGCAGTAAGTTCCTTATTTCTTTCCTCTAAAAGCTCAGCCATAATATCGGAAATTCTTCCTTCACGTTCTGCTTCTGCAAGTCTGCGCTTTGCTTCTCTACGCTCAGTCTTATGGGTTTTGCAATCCTCGTGCCACTTTTCGTGCGCTCTTGCTTCTTCAATAGTCTTAAACACCTTACCACACACAGAGCAAGTACGAGCTTTAATATCTTTCTGTCTTTCTTCGTAAGCAACAGCCTTACGCCACTTCTTGTAAGCCCAATCGAAATGGTCGTTAATAAAAGCACGATTAGCAAGAGCTTTGAGAATTGAAAAACACATCTCGTTACCCCACATATCAATAGCAGTCTTATATATAAGCAATGCTTCTTCACTCTGCTTTGCTGTAATCTTTGCGGCAGCTACAAGTGCGCCTGTATAAATATCATAAAAGTTTGACTTATCACAGGTAGTTGTTGCCTGACCACACTCTGTTCTTACTGTTGTAGATATTGTTTCTATTGTCTTAGGCTTGTCCTTTTCATAAGACTTTCTTTCTCTTGTTCCTTCTGTAATTATAAATGTTGGCATTTTCTTTTCCTCCCTTTTATCAATCCATGTAGCATTAAATTCTTTTTTAATTAACTCAGTTGTCGGCAAATCGTGAATGTTTACCGTACCGCCAGTGGCAAACAGGTCTAAGAACTCATATATTAAATATGGAACGCCAGTCCTACTGTTGCAAGTTTCAAAATAATTCTTATCGCTATAACTGTCAATCCTTCCATCAACAATATAATAGCAAGTATCTTCTCTATATATGTCCCAATACCCCAACCATTCATTATATGAGCTTGATGAAGGTATTTTGCCCACAACACATATAGCATCTTCTTTGTTTGGTGTATGAATTACGCAAGTCAGTCCTCTCAGTGTGATTTCCTCAAGCGTAGGGATTTTATTTTCAACCAATTCAAGTTCACCTTCCTCAAAATAATATCGTCCATAGCCACTTGCAGGATTTTTAATATCAGGAAATTCAACGCCATATTTGTTCATCTGATAGTCAATGTAGACAATAAATCCTTCTTTGCCGCAAGTACCTTCATAGTTTTTTGTTTTTCTTTGCTTAATAACTCTTACCTTGTTGTTAATTTCAAACAATCAAATCACCTTCCTTTTTTATTCTTTCTGTCGCTACCTCAGCCCACGGCTTTCCAAAATACTCGCTATTCTTCTTTTCGCATACTCCATTGTCCATACCGATATAGTTTCTGCCCTCTAATTTAGCAGCTAACGGTATTGAACCACTACCGCAACAGCAGTCGAGAACCGTGTCTCCTTCGTTAGTGTAAGTGCGGATAGCATATCGGCAAAGGTCAACTGGCTTCTGTGTCGGGTGAATAGCAACTGACGGATGCGGTTTTGAGAATGTCCATATTGACTTAGGATATTTCATATCACCCTCAGTTTCAACGACCTTGAAGTCGCTATAGTTGCCGTTATTCAGAATGTCGTTATTCTGCCGACCAACTGCGTTGCCCTTACTGTGACATTTTGCTCCTTTGACCATTTGAGGATTGTATGTACAGGGTTTTTTATAAAACACACATATGTCCTCGTGTGACCTTAAAGGTTGTTTCTTAGCATTAAGGAAACCACTTGGTAGAACTTTATCCCACACGATATTATATCGGTGCAACTTCTCGTTTGAAAGCATTAATTTCGCCGTGAATTTATCCTGTCCAAAAAGAAGAATAGCTCCATTATCTTTGATAATACGTTCAAACTGCTCCCACATAGGTTCAAAGGGTATCATAACATCCCAAGAATTATGTGTTTTCTGATAAGGCAAATCAACAAATATCATATCTATTGACTTATCAGCTATGAGCTTCATTCCCTCAATGCAGTCAATATTATATATCTGATTTAAGCTTAACATTATCTCCTCCTTAATACATTTTGTACTTTGTCAAGGTATGAGATATGACACAGAACCAAACCTGTGCCATATCTTTTCTATGCCCTTATTATACCATACATTTTGTACGTTGTCAATACCCTTTTTGATTAAAATGGAATAAAATTTTCAAACCATGTTTGACGTTTTGCGGTCTTGTTTTCAGATATACATTTCTTAAAAGCATAAGGCTCTGCAAGAAGTAAACATTTCTTCTTGGCTCTTGTGATAGCAGTATAAAGTAAGCAATTATCAAGTAATGCAAAATGCGTATTGTCAATTACAATAATAACAGCCTTATAACCAGAACCCTGTAGCGAGTGTATTGTCATAGCATATGCAAGGTCAATCTGGTCAATCTCTCCCTGTTCATATTCAATGGTCTTTGTATCTTCACCAGACTTATATTCAACAGTAAACGTATTCAATTTCTGACCATCTCTCATTGTGGTTGATATGTCTATAATATAACCTACGTCACCATTAAATACATTTTTTTCGTAATTGTTTACTTTCTGAATTACTTTAGCTCCGAGCTTATATCTGCGAGTACCGTATGTAATCATACGAGTTTCATCGGGTAGTAACAATTCTTGTATGGCTTCATTGATACGTCCTGTGCTGTTTATACAGTCCTTCTTGCGTGGCACACCAATTAATGTATCATCAACTCCGTAAGTCTTTATAGCTCCCATATAAGCTTTAATAGCCAGCTTATTAAGAACTTCTCTATCGTCACGGAACATATATGTCATATCTTTAAGTTTGCCTGTTACTATCTTTAACTCAGGTTTATCAATTGGGTTGCTCCCAGCACGAATCACATTAGCATCACTTGTAATACCAGAATCGGCAGCTTGCCTCATGACCTTAGTCAACTCATAGCTATTAAGATATTCTCGCATATCAAGCAAATCATTAAATATATTACCATATCCAATTGGAGGGAGCTGACCATTATCACCACATATTATTAGTTTAGTCTGTGGCTTAATAGCTTGGAATATAAGATAGAATATATCTGCACTAATCATAGAACCTTCATCTATGAACAATACATTAAACGGTAATGGATTATCTTTACTGTATTTAAACTTATTTGCTCCCTGACAACCAAGCATACGGTGAATTGTTGTTGCTGGGAATCCTGTTGATTCTCTAATGACCATAGCAGCTTTGGCAGATAAAGCACAACAACCTATCTGATAGCCAGCTTTGGAGTAGATAGTAAGGATTGAACGAACAGTGCTGCTCTTGCCCGAACCTGCTTTGCCCGAAATAATTGTAACATTGTTTTTTAAAGCATTTATTACAACATCTCTTTGTTCTTCTGTAAGCTCAAACCCCTGTTTATCTTCTGCTTCTTTGAGTCCGTCATTAATATTATCTTCTGTAACATCAATAGGCTGAATATTTTTCATCTCTGTTACTTTATTAAAAATATATTCTTCAACATTATAATATCTTTTAAGACCTATCTTGTTACCCTCGCCTATTTCAAGCAATGGATTTTCTTTTACTTGGTCATCGTCAATATACTTATCAAATAAATCAATGCACTCAATTACATTATCTCTTACATTGCTTTTAAGTGTGTCTATTGTTACCCAAGTGTGACCATAACTCTCGCCTACTTCTTGAAGATAATAAACAATATATGCTTCTAATCTTTCTTTTGAGCATTTACTCTCAGGATTTATTTTAAGTGCAAGCGTATCAACTTTTTTAAAACCAAATCCTCTAATCTTTGTAAGAATATATGGATTCTGTATAAGCTGTTTCTTTAACAGTACAGGATTAGCCTCCCATTTTTCAAGCGATTTAATTGTTCTGATTGTTACGCCCAAAGGTTGAAGCATAGCAAGTATATCTGAGATAACATAATTGTCAATGATTTTCTTCTTGATAATACCATAGGTAGTCTCGCCTATGCCATTAAGTTTAGAAAAATCTATATCATCCTTACCGTCCATAATATCTTCAACGATATTGGGATATGAAGCCATAAGTGTATCTGTCTGCTTCTCTGTAAGAATAGACCTTAAAAATGCTCTCTGCTGTTCTTCCGATTTTGGAACAGCAGCCTGTATGCTAATAGGCTCATACTGCCAATTACTATACTTTTTATTATACACTGGTTTCGCTACCACATTATATGTATCTCCGAGATAAAGTTTCTGCATACGTCCAGATAGTACACCAGAATATGTTATAGTGCGGTCAAACAAATCAGGATTGCCCGTTAAATGGGGCAACTCTGATTTTGTATTAAACTTGTAAACTCCAAAAGATGAACTGTCACTATAAAACATTTCGTAATCAGGAGTTAATTCAAACGTATATTCTTCACTCATTTCTTTAGTTTCCTTTCGGCATATTTAAGCCACGCTTTATAATCTTTTATGCTTTCGCAAACCACTTGTGACTCATTTTCTTTTTTGCATTTCATAGCTATTTGTGTTCCTTTTTTTATTAAGTCCTCGAACTCTTTGAGCTGTGAACTCCACACAACAGATTCGATTAATCCGTTAGAAGAATAGATGTTGACGAAAGCCATTTGATTACCGCTTTTTGTTTTCTTCTTTTGCACCTTTGCTATTATGCCTACTAATACACAAGATTCACCTTCTTCAATAGAATCAAATGGTCTTAAATATGTGTAAGCATCTTTAAACGGATTGTTTGATAAGAATATTTGTAAAGCCTCAAATTCCCAGAAATCTTCATTTTGCAAATATTTCTCTGTGCAACTTGAAATGTATTCCTGATATTGCCTTTCACGCTTTTCGTAAAACTCTGAGCGTTCCTTTTTTTCTTTGCGTTTATTGTACTCGACTAATACAGCTTCTTTATCAACCTTTTTACCCACTTTATATTTATCAACATCTATTCCCCACACATCTAACATTTCTTGTTTTGTCTTATAGGTTTTTACAGGATTGTAAGTAAATGTTTCATTGGGGAAGTTGTTCTTTAAATAGTTAATCAAGCATTGTTTTTTATTGCGTGTAGGTATCGCTCCCGATTTAATAAGGGTAACTATTTGAGCGACTGTAATAGGAACTCTATCAATAAGATTATTAAGTCCTGTAAACTTACCATTGGTATCTCGTTCTTGGATAATACTATCTGAGAGCTTTTCACCTATACCACTGATAGCTGACAATCCATATAAAACCTTATTATCATAAATAGAAAAGTTTTTAACGGAATGGTTTATATTAGGTCGTTCAACCTCTATATTAAATTCACGACCATCAAGAATGTATTTGTTTATCATACCTGACTTATCCATATTAAGATTCAATAAGGCTTTAAAGAACTGCAATGGATAATTTTGTTTTAAAAAAGCAGTTTGGAAACAAAGAACCGCATACGAAAAACTATGGCTTTTATTAAAGAGATAGCCACCCTTTGTTGACAATTCATGACTTATTGTTTCTGCTATTTCCTTACTATAACCATTGTCTATTATCTCTTGATAAAGCTTTGCAGATTCTTGTTTTACAAGCTCTATATTTTTTTTACCAATCGCCTTACGGAATAGGTCAGCACCGCCATAAGTTCTGCCACCAAATGTTCTTACTATATCGAGAAGCTGTTCTTGGTAAATCATACATCCATATGTGCTTTCAAGAATAGGTTTCATATCTGGGTGAATATAATGTACCTTTGAATTATCGTGTTTACACTCAATAAATTCTTCAAGCGCACCCATGCTATCAGGACGATACAAAGCAAGAACCGCTGATAAGTCCTCCATGCTTGATGGTTGTAACCTCAACAACAGGTCTTTCATACCAGCACTTTCTACTTGGAATACACCATCGGTAAGTGCCTTGCAAAGAATCTTATAAGGAGATGTATCTTGCTCAAAAATAGGATTGTTTATATCAATATCATAATCGCTCAGTCCAGTATCTTGCTGTACCTCGGTAAGAAGGTTCAATGTGGCTACGCCAAGTAAATCAAACTTTATGATACCAATTTCTTCAATGATTCTCTTATCGACTTGTATAACGTGTTCACCGTTTTTGCCAAGTTTCATTGCCATATAATCATCCATTGTGGTATCAACAATACCTACTCCACCAGCATGAATTGATACCGTTTTTACTCTACCACTTAAATGACTGGCAATATCAAATAGTTTTTCATACTCAGGATGTTCAATTATTAATGTGCTATTATTATCAAGACACTCTTGGAATGTTGGATATATAAACTTTTTACTGAGCTTGTCCATTTCTTTGTAAGGGAATCCTAATGTCTTTCCTATGTCTTTAATGGCAACAACAGGAGTGATGTATGAAAAATTAATAACCTGACACACTCTATCAGAGCCATACTTATCTACGAGGAAATCAACTACCTTGCCTCTATCAGACAAGTCAATGTCAAGGTCTGGCATACTAATTCTTTCTGGATTCAAAAATCTTTCAAAGATAAGTTTATATTTAATGGGGTCAAGGTCAGTAATACCCATAAGAAAGCACACGAGGCTACCAGCACCAGAACCACGACCAGCACCTACTTTGACATCATGAGTTTTAGCCCAATTAATAAAATCCCACACGATAAGAAAATAGCCATCAAATCCCATTGTATGAATAATGTTCTTTTCATATTCTAAGCGTTCACGATAAATCTCTTGTTTATCTTTTGTAAGCAAATAGATTCCTCTCTTTTGCCAACCACGTTCTGTGAGGTGAACTAAATAGTCATAGTTATTGTCGAACTCCTTTGGAAGTGGGAAGGTAGGTAACTGTGGAGACTGGAATGGCATTGAAACATCATCTATAATATCAGCTACAAGATTTGTATTGTATAATCCAAGTTCAACATTTTCATATCCAATCTGAGAATCCATAACAGAATGGATTTCTTCAACAGACTGTAAATAGCACCCTTCATAAATTTCAGAAGCAGTTTCACTATCTCTTGCAATACTTACAAGCTGACCTTGATAATACAAATCTTCTTGTTTTGCGGCGTGGCTATCTGTTGTAATAACAAATGGTGTGCTTGTACCATTAGCAAGCCTAAGTATCTTTTTATTATACTCAGCCTGTTCTGAGCTACTATGTGCTTGCATTTCTAAAAAGAAGTGTGGAAATACTTTTTTATATTCTTTAACATATTCAATGCACTTTTGATAATCTTCTTCTCTGGCAAGCTTAGAAGCAAGACAAGCCGATGACACTACCAAGTCATTACCATAACCCTCAAAGTCACTTAACTGTATACGGGGCTTATAATAAAAACCTTCAAGATTTGATAAAGTAACAAGATGATTTAATGCCTTTCTGCCCTTTTCATTTTTAGCTAAAACGACCAAGTGAAAATATTTTGATGTTTTATCGCATACACTACGGTCAAAACACTCATACATTTCTACTCCGTATATCATTTTTATGTCTGGATATTTTTCTTTGAGCTTATCAAAATAACACCACGAATATTCATTGCCATGCTCAGTGATAGCAAATGCTTTAAGTCCAATTTCTTTTGCTCTTTCTAAGTATTCCTCTGGTGAGGAATACCCATCAAGAAGCGAATAAAAGGAGTGATTATGTAAACTACTATATATCTCAATCATCTTCCCAAACCACCTCATAATCTTCAACTATAATCTGTGCTGTTTTGATACCCTTAAAGAAGCTATATCCAAATTTACCGATAATGTTTATCCTATACATTCCAAGACCATTTAAAAGCTCATCGTTCTCAGGGCATCTAAACTTAATCAGCTCAATAGTTTCGTCACAAATCATAACACTCCAAGTATTTGAATCCTTACCTTTAATTACAATATCGTCAGCATTAATAGGAATATTGTTCACGACAATATTACACTCTTTCAAACCAGTAGCATAATATGACTTCAATGAAGCTATACTTGTAAACAGTGATATATCTAAATCGTCATATTCTATCTCAAAATCAACTGGCTTGTCAGCTATTCCTACAAGATTGTTAGTGCGAACATAACTATCAAGAAGTTTAAGACCAGCATTTACATTGGCTTTGTGTACCTCTACACCACAAGCTC
>Ga0326513_10000135_pt1 | contig 58124 bp, 53 predicted proteins | sample 2_2465_0518_D_FD_203654 | JGI IMG/M metagenome (GOLD analysis project Ga0326513, IMG submission 203654) | Bovine rumen microbial communities from UC Davis, California, United States - 2_2465_0518 | ecosystem: Host-associated > Mammals > Digestive system > Stomach > Rumen | place: USA... | reverse complement strand
CCATATTTCATAAAATCTTATGGTGTAGATTGTTTGTCATTTAGTGAAGGTAAGAATGGAGTTCCAAATTATTTTGCATATCACGATAAATATTATGCGAGTGACTTGGTAGAAACATTTGGATACAACAATGTACCGAATGATGTTGCTGCTGAATATGACAATGGTGGTGATGGTTTATTTGATGTTGTTTTAAGTTTGATACCGAACACAGACTTTGTAAAAGGTGCTTCTGGTAAGAACGGGAAGCAATATATTGGATATTGGTATGTTGGTGGTGACACTAAACCTGTTTTGATAGAATATTATGATGAAAAGCCTATTGCTGTTGCACGTCAGATAAAGATACGTGGTCAAGTTTATGGTAAGTCTGAAATAAGCCAGAATATTGGCACATTAAAGACTATAAACGCTTCTATATTCACTGCGATATTGAATATGAAGAATACTGCTTTGCCACCTATGGGTGTATATTCTAACAGCATTATGAACGGTGAAGAAATAGATAACACTGCTGGTGGCTTAACAGTATTTGACACTAATGTAATGTTGAATGGTGCGACACCTATCTTTCCTATTATGGAACAAGGTAATGTAAGTCCATTATTTGATGTATTGACAACATATTTGAAAGACGAAATTGCTAAATTGAACCGTATGGATTTGATTATAGACCTTGAACAAAGAACCAATATGACTGCGACAGAATTTTTGCGTAGATTGGCATTGAAGGGTGATGCTTTAGGTGCGATATTGACACGTTTATTGAATCAGTTAGAACCTTTCTTTGAAAGAATTATTAACATATCTGTACGTTCTGGTTTGATTGACCTTGATGATGCGCCAGACGAAGTAAAGGAACTGATAAAATCTGGTAAAAAGTGGTATAAGATTGGTTATAACACAGCGGTTAATTCTTTATTAGATGGTGCAAAACAGAGTGATTTACTGAATGCGATAAACATTATAGGTGCGACAGTTAACTTTGACCCATCTATTGCACAAGACCTTGATTTGTATAGTGTCTTGAAAGAGCAGTTTGGTAACGGTATGTTGGGAAGTGCCTTGACAACAAGCACAACACAGCATTTAGAAACCAAAAAGGCGATGGCTTCACAGCAACAGCAGTTGGCACAATCGCAAGTTGATATGAATTTGGCTAAGGCTAACAAAGATATGGCACAAAGTTCAAATGCGTATGAACGACAATTATAAAAACTAATAACAAGAAAAAAGGAAATGAAATGAAAAAGAAAAGCGAAAGAAAATTAAAGAAAGAAGAAATCCGCAAAAAACTAGAAGAAGCGTTAGAATTACGTGCTGCAAAATTAAAAGAATATCGTGAAACTCCGACTAAAGAACATTTAGACAAGTTTGTTAGTAATTTAGAATTGTCTGATGGTGCTGCGGTTCTTATTGCTGTAAAAGACGGAGATAATCTTGCTTTTAAGGGAATTAAATGTAAAACAAGTGACTTGGTCGCTATGATTAACTATTGTTTTGCAAAGACAATTCAAAATGACTTAGCGGGTGTTATGGATTGTGTATCTACTGTTGCACGTCAAGAAGAACTGAATGATTGTTGGATAGAACACAATGAAAAACCAGAGGAAATAAAAGATGTCGAATAAGGTTGTTACAGATACAGAATGGTATGAATGGGTTAATTCTACGTATAATACGCAGAATGGTCGTAGATTCATACAGCAATTATTCCGTATATGTCGTTTTTGGTCTTCACCAAAGACATTACTTGCGGCTGGTTTTTCTGCACAAGAAATTATGGCATACGAGAATATATCTAAACAGATTCTGAATGGGTTGTCTAAAGAAAACATAGCCGACTTGTTCTCAAACACAAGAAAAACAGGAGAAAACTAAAATGGAAAACAACGAAAACATTGAAAACAATGAAAACATTGAACAAAACAAACCTACATTTGTAATTCCAGACGAATACAAAGACAAAGGTTGGGCAAGTCAAATGCACTCTATTGAAGATATGTGCAAGAAAATTGACAACCAAGAAAAGTATATTAGCAAAGGTCAGTTGCCACATCGTGATTCTAGTGAAAGTGATATTGAAGCGTTCACAGAAAAGATGAAGAAATATACTTCAGAATTAGATTATTCAGATTTAACTGGCAAAGATGAAGATTTGGCTAAGGCTTTGAAAGAAAGTGGCGTGCCAAAATTCCAAGCGAAAGCGGTTGTAAATTTGATTAAAGGTCGTGAAGCAAAAGAATATGGCGAAGAAGAATTTGAAACACTGTTGAAACAAAAATTCAATGGTCGTGAAGACGATTTGAATAAAGCGAAAGGTGTATTAAAAGAAATTGGCGAAGAAAAGACACACGCTTTGTTATCAAAACGCAACGATATTGTTGCTGATGTTATAGATATTATTGCTGAAGTTGGTAAGAAGTATGGTATTAAATCTGCTACAACTATGGCAAAATTGGGAGATACTGCTGCATTGGGTGGTCAAGGTTCTGAAATTTTAGATTGGAACAAGCCAGAAACTAAAGCAGCATATAAAAAAGAATTGGATGCTTGGTATGCGAACCCAATGGCAACCGAAGAACAAAAACGTGCTATTATGAAAAAATATGGCAGAATTGATTAAAGGAGAAACTTATGAAAGAAGAAAATATTGTACCAGCAGGTGAAGTAGTAGTAGATGCGAAAGACGCACCTATTGATGAAGAATTGTTAGTGTTGGGTAAAAAAGAAGAAAAAGTTGTAAATAAAGCAACAAAGAAAGCAGGCAAAAGCACAATCAAAGGATTGTTGTTTAAGAATGTTGCTGTTGTTTATAAAGACGAAATTAATGCTGTACATCGTGAACGCATTGACTTGAGTATTCCTGAAGTAGAACCAAGTTGGTATCAAGCGGCAATTCGTAAAAAACTGTCTTTGTGGCTTGACGAACAAAATATTTTACCTACAATGATTATGCAGGTTGCATTACCAAGTTCTGGTGGGAAAGAATTTGATATGGATGCACGTTTCTTGGATGTGCCTATTGACGAATTTACGAAAGAAGATGTTGTAAATGCAGCTATTTATCATCGTTGCCGCACAGTTAAAAGTGCATTAGGTTTTGACGAAGAAGAAATGCGTCGTTCTTTGTTTATGTACTTACACAATTTAGACAAGATTGAAACAGGCGAAGATTTTACTGCAGTGCCTTATGACCCTGCATATAAAGTACCTGCAAAATAGTATTGCAAAACTTTTTTTATTGTGTTATAATTGGGGTAAGAAAGAAAGGACTTACCCCAATTATTTTTTTGGAAAGCCTGTAAAAACTTTTTAGATGAACGCCCGTAAGGACTAACCCATCGCAGAAAAAAACAAACAATTAAAATAACTAAGACTAAAAAAAGGATATATAATGTCTAATTATGCAAATGATGCTCTGACTATGTCGTTCAGAGATTCGTATGCGCTGGCTGCTTTTGATGGTCGTTCTGTTTTGGAACAAGCTGGCGTTTGTGAAATGGCTCGTGGTGACCACGCTATCTACAACTATGAAGGTTTGGATACAATGACCGCACCATCAGAAATAACACAAAGAAATGCTGCTTCAGCACCTGCTGCTATTTCTGCAAACAACCGTATGATGGTTACAAAAGTTTTCTACAAAGAAGTTGTAGTTGACGATGTAGCGGACATCCGTGAAGTAATTGCTGACCCAAAATCAAAATTGGTTCAACAATTTATGAATTGGGGTAACTTGATTAACGATAAAGAAGGTATTGCTGCAGCAGCTGGTGCTGTTTTGGTTGGTCGCCCAGGTTCTGCTGGCACATCAACTTCTGCTGCTGACGATGGTGTTGTTACTATCGATGCAACTGCAGGTTTGACAGACGCTATTGTTAACAAAATCGTTACAAAGTTCATCAACTTGGAAGAATATGAAAACACAATCGGTGCTGCGTTCATTATCACAGGTACAGAACAAGCTCAATTGTTGGCTTTGACAACTGAAATCAACAAATTGTACTTGACATCTGATTTGGAACGCAAAAACTTGGTCGGTCACTTACGTAATATGGTTAACGTATTTACTGTTCCGGGTTCTGACGCAGAAACAACTGTTCCTGCAGACCGTCGCCGTATTGCTGAATCTGCTGGTGTTCGTTTATGCCCAGTTTTGGCAAAAGGTGCTTTGTATTCTAAATTTAGCATCGATAAAGTTGTTTACAACAAAGACAATCCTAACTATGCAAACTCTGACACATTGAAAGTTATCTTCCGTGTTGGACATATGCGTACAAAAGGTTCTAAAGTTTTGTTAGTTAAAACAACTATTGAAACTGCCTAATTGGTATATCATTGGGGTTAGGCTACGGCTAGACCCCTTTGATATAGTAATGGAGTAAGTTATGCCTTGGACTAAATCAGACATCTGTAATATGGCTTTAAGTAATCTTGGTCTGGCAAATAATGTAACAGATATAGATGAACCAGAAACACAGACAGAAAAAATCTTTTCACAATATTATCAGTTAGTATTAAATAAGGTCTTAAAAAGAGAAAGACCTCAGTTTGCTATATATGACGAAACTGTACCACCGACATTGTTTGCTGACGAAACATATCATTATTTAGTTCCGTCTTATGCTTTGGAAGTGTTGCGTATTAACGGACAGACACAGGGTTGGACAATAGAACACGGTGAAATTATATTTATAGATAGTGTTGCTTTATCACAGAGTGGGCAGAACATTGAAATAAAATATGTCCGTGCTGTTGAAGATACTGGCTTATTTACTGAAGAATGGGTAGAATTATTGGCTTGGGAATTGGCGTTGTATTGTAGTGGTCGTTTGACACAAGATACAGGAATGTTACAGTTGGCTGTTACAGGCGCACAGAATGCACGTCAAGAATATCAGACAATAAATTTACGTAGTGCAAAACCAAGATTAAAAACACAGGCGAAGTTTAATAAAGTTTGGAGAAGATAATGCCAAGCATAAGAGATTTTTCTAGTGGTGTGTTAAACCAAGAATTGCAGAACCGTGACCAAGGTGCAGGGGTTTTATTTGATTGTAAAAACGTATTGAGTTCTTGGAACGGAGAATTACGCAAAAGAACAGGAACTGCTTGGTTAGCAACATTACCAGAATATCAAAGAATTATTCCATATCGTATGCCAAACGGTGACGATATCATTTTGCTATTAGCGGAAAATAGAATTGTCGGCTATGAATTTGCTGGTGAAAATGCTGTAAAACCTTTCTATGTTTTTAGCGGCACAAAACCTACATTTCCTACATCTGGTTGGGATGGTGTTGTTACAAATGGAGATTATACAATATGGCTATCAAGTGGTTCTGATGAAACAGAATGGGGTAGAGGTTTTGACGAACCAGTAAAAACAAGACCTATGACATATTATGGCAAAGGTGCTTGGTGGAGTGGTGGTTATGGAAGCACTACAAATATTCCAGCATATATACAAATATCTTCAACAAATCCACAATTATTGAGTAGTTTAAGAATCAGATGGACTAACACTTGTTCTGGTAATCACCCTGGTCATTATAAAGGCTGGTTGTCACCAACAATACAGTATTCTGACGATGGTACAAATTGGACAAGCGTTCAAACGTCAATGTCTAATCCTTTGCCTACTGGTGGTGCTGGCTATTATTCTGCTTCTTATCATTATGGTTTAGGAAGTTCAGAAAAGACAGAAAACTATGTGTTTTATAAGGTTACAAATGTTGACCATAGTGAAAAGCATAGATATTGGAGAGTTTATTGCGCACAGCGTATAACAAACACACAGACATATTCTGGTGAAAGAATAGACCTAAATGTTTCTAATATTGAATATATGGCTGAAACAAAGACGCATTTGGTTATAGATACCAGCGCAGATTTTCAGATAAACGAAGATAACATTGAAAACATTAAATTTGCTCAAAGTGACGATTTAATGATTTTAGCAAATGGAACAGATGATTTGTTTTATTTACAATATGCTTCTGGTTCTATGTCTTCGGGTTCTTATGTAACAACTTTGGATTCACAACAAGGAACACCTGCTTGCGTTTGTTTTTATCAGAACCGTTTGTGGCTTGGTGGATTTTCTGCATTTCCAACACGTGTTTGGGGTAGTGCATTTGGTAACTTTACAGACTTTACTATTCCACAAACAGTATTAGCAACTTCGCCAATATCTGCAGATTCTGTTGAAATTAAATCTCGTATAGAAAATATGTGGGGTGGAAATAGTGCTTTGTATTGTTTGTCAGAAGATGGTATATCTATGATAGATGCACAAGGTGGAATTGTTGCTACAAATCAGATTGAATTTAAGTTACGCAACAGAGAACCAACAGATAATATGACACCAACATACAAAGACGATATAATGATGTATCTTGGTAGAGATAAGCGTAAGATTCTGATAACAGATTATGATTTGGTTGTTCAACGTTTTAGAGCAAATAATATATCTGAAAATTATACAGACTTTTTGTTGTCTGGTGTTAGAGAATTACATTATATACCAGATAGACATTCTTTGATATATGGTTTGTTGCAAAATGGTTCTTGGTTTGTATTATTGTTTGATATAACTAAAGGTAAAAATGGGCTATTTCCTTTTGACACAAATGGCACTGTGTTGGATATACAGCCATTAAAATATGGTGACAAAACACGTTTGGTTATGATTGTACAAAGAGAAGGTGTTTATATGCTGGAAGAAAAACTTTTCAGCGTTGACCAAGAAATAATGGACTTTATGACCGAAGAAGAAAAAAAGAATTATACGAAAGACGTAGTCAGTTCTCAAAATGGTTATTTAGATTGTTTAGTTCAGAGAACTTATGAAGAACCAACTACAACTATTTCAAACATACCATATCCTGCTAATGCAAATGTGGTTGTTATTGCAGACGGTATGTATCTTGGCGAAAAAACATTGACTTCTGGTATTACTGGGGGGTTATACGCTTGGGCAAATGGTGACAATGTAGTATATACTGGTTCTACAACACCGTCTGTTGGTGATATGCTTTTTGATAAATACCAAGAAGAAAAGAACGGATATTCTATTATTGCGGTTGCACCTACAAATATTACTGTGCATTATACAAAACAAACAACGCAGTATTATTATGGTTATAAAAGAATAAATACTATTACTGTTACATCTACTGATTCGTCACATATTTCTGGTCAGTTTACGAGATATGAAGCAGGAGATACTGAAATCCAAAATACAACACGAACTGGAACAGTTCGTATATATCACGGATATGCTTGGATTCAAGGAGCAACAGTTATTTACACTGTTTCAACAAATTTGAAAACTGGGTCTTATTTTACTGATAAAACCTCTGGAACAAATCTATTGACTTCTAATAAAACGGTTGTGTCGGTAGATTCAGAAACACAGATTTACACAATAACTTCAACACCTGTTGCAGGAAACGATGTTTATGATGACCAGTATTCTGTTTTAGGACAAGTAGAATCTGTAAACCAATACGGTATCATATATGATGATAAAGAGTTCAATAGAAACGAATCGGAAGACAAGGAAGTCACGACAGAAGAAGTAGTAGAAGAACCTTTCTACAGAAACTCTGCGTTGGATATTTCACAGCAAAGTGTAAGTTTGGAATTAGAAGAACCAGTGACAAATGTTGTTATGGGCTATTCTTATGATTCTTATGCGGTATTAAAGTTTATTTCGCCATATACATTGCGTAAGTTTCCTAAAGAAATTGCTGTTAATTTTATTAACTCTGGTTATCTTGAAGTTGGAAATACTTTTGATTCATTAAAATCTGTCTTGAATAATTTAGTAGAATCTGTTATAATAAATAATAAGAATATTTTAATGAACGGTAATTATGTGAAAACCTTGGACAAACAAGCCTTTGAAACGCCGTATGTAATTGTAAGAAGTGATAAAGGTTTGCCATTTATAATTACAGGTATAGATTATAAGGTTGACACAAGCAATTACCAAGGAGGCGTATAATGGCTGCTGGGTTTAATATGTATGGCAATCCTGAGAATAGTCTTTTTACAGACGTTGGGCAAGCATCTGCTACGGCAGGTGCGTCTGCTTTAGGTTGGGCTTCCATTGGTCTTGGTGCTGCAGGACTTGGTCTTTCTTTAATTTCGGGTGCTATGAGTGCTTCTGCTGCGAGAAAAGCGGCAAGGGCAAAAATGTCCGCATTAACTATGGAAAAGAATTGGAATCTCGGTGTTATGCGTAGGAATAAAGAAGATGCTTATGCAAGTAATATTATGTCATCTTATGCTTCTGGTATTAACCCAATGACAGGTTCTAATGCGGCTGTTATTTTAGGTAATCAGCAAGTATTGCAAGACGAAATAAATTTCCAAGAAAGTCAATATAATGCTGAGTTAAAGAATTTGAAAGCACAAAGCAAACAAAAATATTTAGGTTTATTCTAAGGGGAAAGAGATGGTTGATTTTATCAGAGAAAAAACACGTCAATATGTAGCAGACCAATCTGGTGCAATTCGCCAAGGGCAAATGGCACAAAATGTTAGCGATTGGAATAATGTTATACAGAGTGCTGGCAAACTTGGAATAGGCGCCGCAAAGCAAGTTATGGCTGATAGAAAAGCACAAATAAAACTTCAAGAAGAAGCCGATAGCAATATTATTGCTACTCAATATGGTAAAACAGCAGATGAATTAACAAGAAGAGACTTACCAAGTTTGGCTGCCAAATATGGCGTTGGAAGTGAAGCGTTTACAAAAGCCGCTTATGATTTGGCTGATAAAAACTATTCTGCTGAAAGAGACGCTATGCAGACTGAAAAAGGAAGGACATTAGTTGACACAAGAGCAAGAGCAACTAAAGACTATATTGACAGATTTGTTACTTCTAGTATGGCAAAACAGATAGAACATAGCAAAGCAGAAACGGCACTAAAAAATGTTAGCGACCAAATAAGTAAAGACGCTTTTAATCAGGGTATATTTCAAGATTATGGTGATATTCAAAACAAAGACGAATATAAAAAATACATAATGGTTTCTAAAGGGCTTTCTGAAGAAGAAGCAAACAACCTTGTTGAATCACAAATACTTGATGGAAGATTAAGAGGGTTTATGCACTCAGACCCAGTTGGTTTTGCAAAAATGATGGGGAGAGAAGATATAGTCAAAGAAGCATATTTAATACAGCATCCTGAAGCCAAAGATTTATTGGTAGATAAAGACGGATTAAAATTAAAAGAAGAAGATAATCTTGGTAAATATATAATGCTCGCTGGTGGTGCTATTATGGGAAGTCCTGCAGTGTTATCATTATCAAAAGATGTAGATAGGGAAAAGTATGTTGACATTATGGACAAATCTGAGAGCAACGAAAAATTAAAAAACATTATTGGAGATACTGTATTTGCAGAAGCACAACAAACATATACCGATAATCTAAAGGCACAAAAGGTTCAATTTGAAAGAGAATTGCAAACTCTTGATGCTAGAAGTCCGCTTGCAAGACAATTAAAAGATAAAATAAAAGATTTAGACAAAAAAATAGAAAATTCTGACGAAGGCGAAGCGTTAGATATGGTTAGGGGTGTCCTTCGTTCTAAAGAAGATAATGATAAATTAAAAATATATGATACAGAACTTGATAAAGTTTGGAACGAACAAAAGTTGAGTATGAAACAAGACGCTTATGACGGAACTGTTTATACATTGGCGGCGGGTCTTTCTACTGATGTAGATACTGCAAGACGAGCCCAAACTGAAATATGGTTGGCACAACAAGGTCTTATACCTATGACTTCTATTGAAAGTGAAATGAAGTCTGATTTGAATGGTGAGGTTGACCCAAAAGAAATGTATGACTCTTTCCGTTCTTTTGCAACAAATCCTAAGGTTAGTATGCAGTTATTGGATACTTATGAAGGAACAATGAAAACACACGATTTGTTACAGAAATTATTTGAACCAAATCTTACGCCAATGCAAAAAGTAAAAGTTGCTTATGATGTAATGAACGAAGCGGCACGCTCACCAATTACAGATTCCCAATTAAAAACTACTCAATCATTGGTAGAAAAAATATTACAAGATGAAACTTTTGGTGATGTAGTTTCTTCTGTATTGAATGATATAGATAAGGCTTGGTTTGATGAATCATTTGTTGGTGATTTTGTTGCAGAAACATCTGGTGCTTTTATGCCACAATTATTATTTGAAACTCACGATGAAGCAAGAAAAGCATTACCAGAAGGCAGAGATTATCGTACAACTAAAGATTCAGTTCAAAGAATGATTCAAAGCGAAGGACAAAAAGTTCTTAATTCTGTAATGCACGGATTGGTTGAATCATATCAGTTGCCAGAAGAACAAAGAATGGGTGCATTTCAAGAATTACAAAATTATATTGTAAATTCTAAAAAAAGAATATATAATAAGGCTATGAAGGAATATGGAATAGACTTAAACTATCTTGATAATGAATTAAAAACTCGTGGTCAAGCGTATGCACAAGTAAATGGCATATTAAGGGAATATAAAGGTAGAGATAGCGAACAAAGGGCTATATGGTCAATACCTAAAAGAGACCCTTTAGAAAAGAGCCAGTTAGCAAGATTGTTAGAATCTATATCTTCTAAAAAATCAGAATAATGGAGAGTGGTATGGAAGAAAATTTTTCACCTGTTAGCCCTGAAATGTATGAAGAAAAACAGACAAAAGAAGAAAAGCCAATAAAAACAGCAGCAGACAGATTACGTGAAACCGTAAATATGCCTGACTTTGGTATTCCAGAAATTCAAACCAATGATGAAATATTCAAAGAAGCCCCTACACCTCTTCCTTTAGATATTGCACACAAATTGGTAGATGGTGCAAAAATCAGAGAAGGCGTTGGAGAACAAACAGCAGTTGCGATAGAAAATGCACTGACTGGAATTGGTGCTTTTGGCGACCAAGCAACATTGGCTTTTGGACAAATAACAAGTGCTGTTACAGGTAATACTATTGCTGAAGATTTTATGGATACTGCTGTTAAGAACCTAGAAATGCGTATGGAAGATATGAAATACGCTGAAGATTCTGTTGGCGGTATTAGAAATCTTATTGCACAACTGGCTGGCGGTGCAGTGTCAATGGGCGAACTATTATTGGTTTCTGCTGCAACAGGTGGTATGGGTGGTTATGTGCAGATGGGCGTGCAAGCATTTGGTGAAGGCGCTTTCAATGATATGGAAAAATACAAAGAAGAACACGGTGGTTCTTTGAAAGGTTATCAGCCTAAAAACTTAGATGTTGCAATAAACGCTGGAAATGCTTTTTTACAAGCAGTTATAGAAAAAAAATTTGGTGTTTCGTCACCAAGATTTTTGACAGGTCTATCTCGTGGACTTGTGACAGAAGGCGCTAGTGGTTTCTTACAAGAATCAACTCAGAGTGCTTTGGCTGATTTGGCAGAATATGCAAAAGGTAATAAAGAAGTTGAAGGGTGGTTAAATGATGCAGAAGGCTGGATACGAGATGGTATTGTTGGTGCAATATTACAAGGAAGTTTAGGTGCAGCAACTTATAATTATGCTCACAACAACGCTGTAAAATTTTATGCAAAAGCAAGAGCACAAGCACAAGGTCGTGAAACTCCTAATAATGAAGATACTACATTTGGAAAGAACATTGTAAATGCAAAAGAACGTGGCTATGCTAGTGCTTTGACACAAGAATTTAAGGCTGCTTTTGACGCAAGCACAGGCGAAGGGCAACTACAAGCGAAGATTGCTAGTGCGTTGAAAAAGGCGGCAGAAACAAAAGAATTAGATTTAGATACCGCCAATGAAACAGAGATGGCACAACGTATAGAACAGATAGCGACACAAGAAACTCTGAACGCTATGGATTTTGCTCGTGAACAAAATCGTGCTATATCTGATATGGAATTGAACAACATTGTCTACAAAGACGGTGCAATTTGGTTAGAAGGTTTGACCCCAGAAGTTGGCGATAAAGCCGTAAGTTATGCTCGTGTGTTGGCAGAACGCCAGTCAGGGTTGGCAGAATTACAAACTCGTATTGACGCAAACACTCGTGAATTACAACAGTTGAAAGCGGACTTGGCAGAAGCAAAAGCACAGAAACAAGAATCTCGTGCTCAGGTATTGCAAGCGAGAATTGACAAGCAAAACGCATTGGCGGAAAAGAACCGTCTGCAAGCACAGAAACTTGAAGCACAAACATCGAAGTTGGAAAAACAGATTGCAAAGCAGACAGAACAAATCAAGGTTGCAGAACCAGTAAAAACAGAAAAAGTTTCTGCTGAAGCAAAACCAGTTGAAGCACCAGTGGCTGAAAAACCTGCGGTTAAAGAACCTGTAAAGATGGCAGAAATTAAAACGAAGAAAACAAAGCCAGTTGCAGAACGCAAATCGCTCAAACAGGAACGTGTTGCTAAGGCTAAAACTAAATCCAAAAAGAAACCAATGACGTTAAAAGAGTTAAAAGAAAAACTCACAGAGCATTTTAAGCAGGTTTATCAGGGTGCGGCTGATTGGTTGATACAAAAATATGTTGACGAAGCGATAGAAGACGTTGAATTGACACGCAATAAAAACGTTATGTTGCAGTTGCTTGCTGAAAACTTTGACCAATATTACAAAGATGGTAAAGTTGATACAGAAGAAATATTGTATGATGGCGATATTAAAGGCGAAACTGTATTTGCACAATATATGATGGAAACAGATGATTTGGCGGCGGCTGACGATTCTGATTCTGATGCAATGGAAGTCGTTGATACATTCTTAGATGCCGTTCACGACGTGCCTATTACTACAGAAGAACAGGCAACGGAATGGGTAAAAAACCACCAATACGAATCAACCGTCAAAAAACTTGGTCTTGACGAAAACGCAGTTGATAATGACATTTTTGAGTTTGAGGGTTCTGAGTATGACCTTTCTGGCGTTACAAAAAAAGATTTAGACAAAGCAGAACAAAGAAAGATTGCTGAATATGTCGCAAAAAAAGAAGCGGAAAAACCAACTGGTGATATGGAAAGTTGGGCTGGGAAAACAAATATTCAGATTGCTGACGAACAATTACAAAAAACATTAGTGCCAATATTTAATGAATTACAAAAATTAACAAATAAAGATGGTGTTATACCAGAATCATCTGATAATGCTGGAAAAGCATACGACCTTGTTAAAAATACTGATTTTAAGCCGATTGTAAATGCTTTATTGCTAAAATATGATATTGACCAAGATTTAGAAAACTGGCTTTACAGTAAAGATATTGCTGATGATTTAATTGGTTATGGTAAAGATGAGAGTTATTATCAGAACAATTTAGATGCGGTTATCCAAGATATGAATGAAGAAGACCCAGATGGCACACCTTTGTTTGGTGTTTTAGACCTTGAAGAAACTACATTTACAAAATCTGATTATAATAAAGATTTACAAAATCTTATGGAAAAATATCAGAAAAGACGTGAAATTGCTTTATATATGACGCCTAAATCTGTTGATGACTTAATAAATAAGATATTCACACATATTGCAATTAAATATATGGATGCAACAGATAATGTAGACTTGTCTTTTGATAAAATATATAAAGAAAAACCTGCACAAGAATTTCTGTTACAAGGAAGTATATCTGGTAAAGGCGATACCGCTCGTGGTGGTTATGACGACCAATTAAAGCGTATTATTTTGGGCGAAAAGTCTGACCTGTCCACAATTCAACACGAATTTGCTCATTACTGGATACAGAATAACTTTAAGTGGGCTCGTTCTGGCTTGGCTTCACAAGATTGGTTGCGTAGATGGCGTGACGTGGAAGAATGGCTTGGCATAGAACCACAAGACCGTTTGTTGTCAAAGTCTGCTTCTGAAAAGTTTGCAAAGGCATACGAACGCTATATCTTGGAAGGCAAGGTTGCACCAGAATTGCAGTGGGCATTTGAAGGTTTCCAGAAAGCATATCAAGATATTTATGAAGATTTGGAAAACGAATATTTTGATTTGTCTGAAGAACTGGCACCAGAAGTTGTTGACTGGTTCAACCGCAACAAAGAACAATCGCCAAAACGCTTGCTTCAAGCAGACGAAAAGAAGTTAGAAAAAGCGCTGACATTGGCTGCAGGCGGTGCAGTTGTAGAACAGACGGGAGACAATACCGTTGTTATGACAGAAAACAACTCCAAGGGTGAACCTGTTGTTACAATGGGCGTAAAACAATCAGAAGTGCCACAGGGTGACAATTTGTTAGTGTATTCTGATAAGACTACTGCATCTAAATTACAACAGTCTGCACGCAAAGTATTTGGTGACAATGTGCAAGTGCAGCAGTTGGCGACACTTGACACAGAAGCAACATTGGAAAACTTTACTAACTGGATTAAGCGCGACAGAGCAGGTGCGTGGGACGCTATGATGAGTCCAAACACAAGCCCGATATATCAGGCATATTTGTATAAGGCTTTTGCACAAGAGGCTATGAACGACGCAAGCTTGGCTGTTGAATTAGCAAATGTTAATATTGCTAAATCTGCTCGTGAAATGGGGCAGGCATTGCAGGCGTTGAACATCAACAACGAAAGTGGCTTTGATATGATGGAAATAATTCGCAACCTTGAAAAGTCCAAAGGCGAAATTTCTCAAGAAGAAATAAATAATTCTATTGCAGAATCGGGGGTATTTGATGTAGAATTATCAGAAGAAGAAATGAATGAAATAGATTCAGAAACAGAATGTAAATTATAAAGGGGAAAGAGATGGTTTGTATAAATCCAGCAAACTTAAAAAAAGAAAAGCAGGCATTGGCAGAAATGGGCTTTAAGCCAAGCCAGTTGCATAAAGCATTTACAAGCACACAAGAACGTATAAAATTCTTGACCGAACAATTTGGTAGCGAAGCACAAGCGGAATACTATAATAATAAATATGAAAAATTTATCTTAAACAAACAAAAAGACAAGTTGAAAGAATGGGCAAAAAAGTCTATCAAGAAAGGTATTGACAATTCTACTAAACAAAGTTTGCTTGATAAGATAGATAGTTTATCAAAGGTATTGGGAAATACAAGTGCTGATAAACCTTTCTTAAATGGGCTTGTAAAACAGAAATTAGGATTTTATGTAACACAAGAAGAAGCCAATAAGATTAAAGAATTAAACGACAATATTATAGAATCAAAACGTCAATTACTTGAAGCGATGCCTGACTATTTAACATACAATCAGGAACAATATGCAAAAGCATTATCTGACGAAAAGAATTATGAACTTATAAAAGATTTGGCGGTTCGCATATCTCTTATGAAAGAAGTGTATGACGAAGCAAAAATCGGTGCAGATAAAGCAGAAAGATTAGGCAAAGCATTTACAAAATTTACTTTTCGTGGCAAAGAAACATCTCTTGGTGAAGCATTAACAACTATTGCTGGAAATGTAAAGTCATTAAAAGCGTCTTTTGATATTTCTTGGGGTCGTCAGTTGACATCTGCATTCTTGTCGGGTGATTTAACAATAGCAAAAGCGGCAGGCAAGGGCTGGAAAGAAGGTTTAGATGCTTGGGGAAAAGTTGTAGATTATGCAAAGACCGAAGAAGAAAGAGCAAATATGATTCGTTTGCTTGAGGGTTTACTTATGGTAAGACCTAATGCTTTGAACGGAAATTATGCTCGTCTTGGTGTTGCGGTAGGTATGCGAGAAGAAGCGTTTCCTGAATCTGTAACAACAAAAATACCTGTATTAAAGAACATATTTATTGCTTCTGATAAGGGCTTTAATATTGCTATACAGACGGCTCGTGCAGAAATCACAGACGCACTGATAGATATGGCAAATGGCGATATTGGTATGTTAAAGGAACAAGAAGCAGGACAATTCGTAAATGAATTGACAGGTCGTGGCAAATTGCCTTTTAACAACCCAAATACAGAACGTGCCGTAAACGCTTTGTTGTTTGCACCCAGATATTTAGCCAGTCGTATTGCTCAGATATACAATATAAAATATTTTGGCAAAATGGTATTAAATAAAATATCAGGCAAAGAAACTGGTATGATAGACAAACTTCGTGCTAAATCTAGTTTTGCTCAGTTGGCGTTATTTGCTGCTTTAATTCCAGCAATAAAAGGAATCTTACGTGGTATGGATGACGATGACCCGCACGGCGACGACTTTTGGGAAAGATTCTTCTCTGCTTATGAAATGAGAACAAGCGACTTTGGTAAGATTGTTTTGGGTGACACCCGTATTGACTTATCGGCTGGGCTTGATGGTTTGATTACTTTGGCAGCCAGAGTTGTTTCTGGAAAGTCCGTATCTGTGTCGGGCGTAAAACGTGATAAGAACTGGTCAGACGTTATTGGTGCATTTGGCGAAGGTAAATTATCTCCAGCAGCAAGATTAGTTATAGATAGTTGGAGATACTTAAATGCTGAACCATTTGATAAAAATGCACCATACGCTAAAAACTTTATGTATCAACCTATAACTGCTCGTGGGCTTTTATCAGACACTTTATTGCCTATCTCTGTTGAAAACTTGACAGAACTGACTATGCCGACAGAAAGCAAAACAGCACAGATTGCTGGTATTGTAGCGGATATTATTGGTTTAGGTGCAAACACTTATGGAATTGCAGAGAAAGACCTTGGCAAGTCTGATGAATTGAAAGAAACAGAATTTGAGTTGGCTTGGAAGTTAGACCGCAACCCAGCAGATATTGCACCAAGTTCTCAATCTTCTATTATGAAAAACTTGTCTGGTGCTAAAAAAGAAAGAGCCGTTGCGGACTTCTCAAAACAATATAACGAACAAGCAACAAGACTTGTTAAAAGTTCTGCGTTTAAGCGTATGACACCAGAAGAACAATCAAATGCTTTGACCAAAGTTAGACAAAGTGTAAACGCTAATATCAAGAAAAAATATGGCTTGAAATAAAAGGGCTTTTGTGATATTATAAAAATAACAATAAGGTAAGATAAAATGTCGTTGGCTTCTCCATATCAAGAACAATATTATGTAGCAGACGGTGTAACAACATCGTTTGCTTTTGGACAAGGCTTTACAGCACTTAATGAAATAGATATTAAGTGTATTATATACTTTGAAGATGGTACAGATTGCGTACCTGTTTTTAATGTAAATACGGTCACTGGATACATAAATATTGTTACATTAACAAAGCCAGACGGAACAGTTCTTACAGTTCCACCAGCGGGTTCTATTGTTAGAATATTTAGAGATACACCAGAAGCACAAAATGTTACCGCTTCACAATTGCAGAATTACACAGCAAAACAATTAGAAAGAGTATTTGATTCTATTGTTGCTATGATTCAAGAAATTTCATATTCTGACCAACATAAGACAATTCGTCTGACAGAAACACAGCGTGATATTGCTATTGACTATCTACCAAATGATAAAGACCAAGCGGTTATTTATTGGGATATGGAATCTCGTAAGTTAATGCCAGCGGGCTTTGGACAAAATCAAGTTGTAAAGTCAGATGGTATTGAATGGTTGGTATATAATCAATCAGAAGGTAAAATATACTATGTTCCACGTGAAGGTGGAAACCCTATTCCAGTTGGTAAAGCAACAATTCATAATGATTTGTCTGGAAGAAACGCACCAGATTGTCACCCTGAAAGTGCTATTACTGGCTTGACACAAGATTTACAAGAGTTACGTGATAAAGACCTTGCTTTAGATGAAGACGTACAGACAGCATTAAATCGTTCACAAGAAGCAAAAGATACCGCAGACGAAGCAAAAGAAACAGCAGAATATGCTCAAAGTCAAGTTGCTGAAGCAAAAGAAATAGCAATAGATGCTAAAGAAACAGCAGAAAGTATTGAAGATATTGCACAAGAAGCATTAGACAAATCTTCTGAAGCAGTAGATAAAGTAACACAAGAAATAACAGACAGACGAGATGCTGATAGTGCTTTGCAAGACCAAATAACTATTAACAAAGGCACTATGGACACCCATATTGCCAATACAAGCAACCCACACCAAGTGACGAAAACACAGGTTGGTCTTGGTAATGTTGATAATACAAGCGATTTAGACAAACCTATTTCAACAGCTACACAAAACGCTTTGGATACAAAAGCAAATAATACCAATAGAGTAAATGGTGCAGCATTATCAAATTCTGCATCTGTGTTTTACGGAACGTCTAGCACTGCCGCTGCGACAGTTGACAAAGTGGTAAGTGTTCCAAGTATAACAACATTGGATGTTGGAACTGTTATTGTAGTTCAGCCAACTGTCACATCAACAGTTGCAAATAGCACAATTAAATTGAATAATTTTTCAGCATATCCAATGAGATATAACAATGCGGCAATCACAACGTCAACTGATAGCATTGTATGGAACGCTGCTTATCCATCTGTTTGGGTATTTGATGGAACATATTGGCGTTTTGTTGCACACGGTATAGACAGTAATACGACATATAGCACTATGTCGGCTGCCGAAGGAATAACAGGAACGGCAACAAGTAATCGTGTTTTACAGGCTGTCAATCTGAAACAGATTATTCAAGGCACAACATTGACAGATATAGATGTTGCGACTACTGGTGCTGTGACAGATGCCGATAGTATAACAAGTGGCATTGGTAAATTACAAGCAACAAAAGCAGATAAATCTGAAATTCCAACTGTCAATGATGCTACTTTAACAATACAAAAGAACGGCACAAGCGTTGCTACATTTACAGCAAATGCTTCATCTAATGTTACAGCAAACATATCTGTTCCAACAACTACAAACGACCTTACAAATAATAGTGGCTTTATCACAAGTTCTGATATACCTGTAACAGACGTTACTGTTGGTGGAACAAGTGTTGTATCTGCTGGTGTGGCTGTTGTTCCTGCAATTCCAACCGTCAACAACCCGACAATAACAATTACACAAGGCGGTGTCACAAAAGGTTCTTTTACATTGAACCAAGCAACAGGTGACACTATTCAACTTGACGCTGGTGGTGGAGTTGGCAACATTGACAACATTACAATCACAACAAACGCAGATGACAAAATCCAAGCGGTTGCAACAGTAAATCAAAACACAACGACAGGTGCAACAAACCCTATATATGATTGGGTTGGAACATTTGAAGAATATCAAACACAGAATATAGCGACATTACACCCTGATTGGTTGTGTTTTATAAAAAACAAACCAGCATTAAATCGTTATCTGGTAGAAGCACAATACCCAACAGCAGAAAATAATTATACTTGGTATTTCTTGTATAATGATGGTTGGGTTGAACAAGGCGGTTTTTGTAATGCAACACAATATAACGACACTACTGTAAATGTTACATTTCCTATACCTATGGCTGATACAAATTATGCTGCTATTGCAAACCCAAACACCCCAGACCATCAAGCAACTTGGGCTATATCAGCACGATGCGCTGTAAAAACAACAACAAATATGTGTGTGCACGGTTCTAACAACGCAAATTCTGCTTATACGGGTGTTTGTGTTTGGGAAGTTAAAGGTTTGGCAGCATAAAAGGAGTAAATTATGTCAATACAATTAAAAATACGTAGAGGAACAGCAGTTCAGAATGATGCTTTCACAGGTGCGGAAGCAGAATTGACATACGATACGACAAACAAAGGCTTGCGTATTCACGATGGCACAACACAAGGCGGATACAAAGTTCCTGTTTTAGTTGAAGTACAAAGACCAGCATTATCTAACAACTATACTTGGGCAAGAAGATATAGTGATGGCTGGGTTGAACAAGGTGGTTTTATTGACGGTGGAACAACTGGTTGGGAAACAGCAACTATAACATTCCCGTTTGAAATGTCTGATACAAATTACCAGTTATTTTGTTTAGGAAACTGGTCAGATGCTCAATCAAGTTCCTGTCAAGTAACAGCAAAAACAACAACAGGTGCAACAATAAGACACGCAAACAACACAACTACTGTTCAGAAAACAGTATGGTATACGTGTGGAATAGGTGCATAAGGATAAGTTATGAGTGTAGAACAAGGAAATAATATCATAAATGATTTGCAGATAGACGGCAAAAGAATTGAATATGTTATTCAAGGCTCAGATATTATTTACCCTTACAACCCTGAATTATGGACAAAATCGGGAAAACATAAAACCATATTGTTTGCTGGTGCTTATGAAATAATTGTTCGTGGTGGTGGTGGCTCAGGTGGTAATGACGGTGCACCATTATATTATGCTGCGGGTGTTGGCGGTGCTGGTGCAAAAGGTGATATATTTGCAAAGATAGTTAACATAACAGAACCAGTAGAAGCAGAAATATTTGTTGGTAGCGCTGGGTTGACTTATGCTTATGGCGGCAATGGTGGTGATAACAACGATGCTTATGGTGCAGGTGGCGGTGGTGCAAAACCGTCTTATGTTATTATAAACGATATAATTGTTTCCGCTGACGGCGGCGGTGGTGGAGGCGGCGGCGGCGATAGTGGTGTTTTAGGTCGTAATGCTGGTTCTGGTGATGGTGGTTGTGGCGGTGGTTTTTATAGACTAGAAACACAGTATTCCGCACAGAATGGCTGGACAATAAATATTGTTTCTATTGATGGGCAAAAAGGTTCTAGTGGTAACGCTGTTGCTGGTATTGCTGGAAACACAACAGACTTTCAAAACATTTATTCTGGTATTGGCGGCGTTGGTTCTAATGGTTACGGTCCTGCTAGTAACGCAAATGGTGGTGGCGCATCTGGTGCATCTGGTGGTCGTGGGCACAATAGTTCTTCCGCTCGTTCTGGCGGTGGCGGAGGCGGTGCTGGCGGTTCAGAAGATGCTGGTGGCGGAACTGGTGGAAAAAGTTATCCTGATTATAGAAATGGTGGCGATGCTTATAATCCACACACAACACCAACCGATACTATCGTTGAAAACGCTGCTTATGGTATAAATGGTAGTTACGGTATTGGAGGAACAACAGCAACAAATGGAACTAGTGGTTTTGTTTGTATAAGACGTGGTGAAAGTGTAAGTAGTATTATGGATTTAGGTAATATAACTGACGCACCAGAAACAGTGTACGATGCAGGTTTAATAATAGACGTTGCAACCGAAACAATAAACTGTAATAATATAATATAAAGGAGTATAGATTATGGAATATTACATTGGACAAATCTTTGAAGGCAAGTATCCACCAATGGCTGCTTGTTGGGCAAACGCTAATCAAGCATACATTGAAAAGATAGATGGCAATCGTTATGAAATAAAAGCGATTCCGCCTGCACCAGCACCAACAAAAGAAGAACAAGAACAGGCTCGTGCCAATGCTTATGCAAGCGAAATAGACCCATTGCACGCAAGAAAAGCACGCAAGACTATCTTGGGCGAATGGACAGACGAAGATGAAGCGGAATATGTAGCAAAGGTAAAAGAACTTTCTGCTTCAATAGTCGCTCGTTATCCATACCCAACAGACCCGATATTTGCGGAGAATAATGAAATAATCTCCGCACCAAATGCGGAAATTACAGAAGGATAGTATTGACTTTTGTATATAAATATATTATTATAATTATGTGGCTAGGTTCGCTACCGAAAGTGCAACAACTCATTGCATTGCCACATAAAAGATTGAGTTTATATGGAGATATAAAATGACAGAACAATGGAAAGACATACCAAATACTTTCTACCAGATAGGTTCTTGTGGAAATATTCGTAATAAAAATAATGGGCGCATAAAAGTACCTTTTGATAGAAATAGAACAGGTTATATTCGTGCTATATTATTTGACGGAAAAGGTGGAAAGAAAAGATATTTTGTGCATAGATTAGTAGCACAAGCATTTATACCAAATCCTGAAAATAAACCGCAAGTAAATCATATTGACGGAGATAAAACTAATAACTGCGTTGATAATCTTGAGTGGGCTACGAGAGAAGAAAATATGCAACACGCATATTATGTCTTAAAAAGAGAAATTGGTTTTGCTTTTGGAAAGGGCGGTAGTGATGTCGTCTGGAATAAAGGCAAAGATATAAAAACATTAAGACCAGAAATAGGTAAGAAAGTTGCAACAACAAAATTAAAACGATGTTTTTCAAGAAATATAGATATAATAACATTACACAAAGCAGGTCATAAAGTTAAAGACATAGCAAAACAATATGGTATTAGCACAAGACAAATTCAGCATATAATAAAAAGGGGGTATTAAATGAGTAATAATTATGGAACAATTACAGATAAAAACGACCCAAACTTTGGTCGCACTAAAACAAGTGTGTGGAGTAGATCAATGGGCTACATAAGACCTATTGACAATTTCAATATCGGAAAACGTGCTGAATTTGAAGAAAGAAAAACTTTCAAGGAAAATGTCATTTTTCAATCATTAAAAAAACTACTTAAAAAAGGAGAATAAGATGCCTTGCGGAAACAAAAAGAAAAAATAATGAAAAGGGGTCGTTTTGACCCCTTGATTTTTTCCCATCCTTTATAAAAAAACATTGAAACAGAATGTAATATTTGATAGAATATAGGTGTAACAAATGAAGAAACAAATGTGTGCGCAGTTGGATATATTAAAAAAGATTCGTAAGAAAGGAAAGGTGAACGGCTATGACGTTGACCTTGCTGAAGCACAAGCCAAGGATTATCTCTCTATGAAAAAAAGACTTGATAACATTGAATCAGATGTATCTGCTATTAAAACAGAACAAGCACGTCAAGGCGGAATGATTGAAGCGATATTCAATAGATTAAATAGTCCTGTGGAACAAGAAAGATTAGACGGACAGAAATGGAATTTACTCGTTAGTGTATCAAAACACAAATCAGCGTGGATTATTCTTATTATCTTTTTGATGGCTATTGCATTGGCTGGAGAAAGGATAGTAAGTGTAATAGATAAACTAATATAAAGGAGTAATCTATGTTAAACTGGATACTGGAACACTGGGTAGACTTGTTGGCTATCTATGGTGCAGTTGTTGCAATATGTTCAACAATAATTAAACTAACACCTTCGGTAAAAGACGATGAAATTTGGGCAAAAATTATTAAGATTCTTGACCACTTTAGCACAGTGTTTACAAAAGAAGATGCTGAAAAACTTGCAAGTGCAACAAAAAAACTTAAAAAATAATATGGCTTATGCAATAGACCTTATTAAAAAATACGAAGGACTTTCATTAAAGGCATATAAGTGTCCAGTAGGTGTTGTAACTATCGGCTACGGAATCACTGTTTACCCTGATGGAAGTCCTGTTAAAATTGGTGATGTTATCACAAAAGAAAAAGCGGAAGCACTACTGCTTGATTATGTTATAAATAAAATATTGCCTAATATCAGAGATTTAGATTTAACAGATAATCAGCAAGCAGCACTTTGTTCACTTATCTATAACATAGGTTGGGGTGTTTTTTCTAAATCTAAATGCTATAAAGGAATCAAAAACAAAGATTGGGAATTAGTCTTTGCTAACTGGGATTGGATAAAGGGCGGTGGCAAAGTTCTTAAAGGTTTGGTAAAACGCAGAGAAGAAGAAAGGTTTTTATTCTTCCAAGATATTTAATAACCATAGGAGAACTATCGTGAGTAAAGAAGAAAAGAAAAAGCAAGAACTTTGTGCTTTTATCTCTCTTTTGCAAGCGATGGGAATAGATGTTATTGCCATATCTGGCGATTCGTTAAAAAAGCGAAAGGGAGAAAAATAATGGCGATTTGTTTCTTAAGCGGTTTAGAAATTCCAAAAGGCAAGATGAGCCGTGAACATTACTATCCAAAATCATTACTTCCAAATAAATTTAAGTTTTGTAGAGAAAATATCTTTCCAGCCCATAAGGTTATAAATGAAATTAAGGGAAATCTTATTCCTTGCACTTGGGAAGAAAAGAAATTTGATAGAGTTTTTTATGCGATAGAATGCTATGATTTGCGTTCAGCAGATAGAGAATTTTGCAGAAAGACACTTGAAAACTGGGAACAATACCGTATTGACCCTTGTGTCTGGTGTATTATGCAGAATAGATGCAATCAAAAGATAAGGGAGAATTAAATGAAAGCATTTAGTTGGGTAGCACCTGCAAAAGCAGGACAAATAATTAAATTAGCATTATTTAGTGATGTACATTTTGATTCGTCAGATTGTGATAGAGAAACATTGAAAAAGCATTTAGATTTCTGTATTAAAGACGGTAGATATATCTTGATAAATGGTGATTTCTTTGATGCAATATTGCTTGGTGATAGAAAAAGAGCAACAGCACACCATATAACCAATACTGATAACCAATTAAATGTAAAATTAAATGAAGCGTTTGAGTTCTTAAAACCTTATCAGAAGAACATTTTATTTATTGGTCGTGGAAATCACGAAGAATCTGTATTAAAATATAATGGTCTTGACGTGTTAGAAATGCTGACAACTATGTTGAATATGGGGTCTGAACATAAGATTTTATACGGAAACTATGCGAATTTCTTGCGTTTTACTTTCAAGGAACAGGGAAAAAATCAAAAACAATATCACTATGATATTTATGCACATCACGGTGCTGGTGGTTCTGCACCTGCAACAAAGGGTATGTTAGATTTTGGTGCATTGGCAAAGGGAATAAATGCAGATTTAATATGGATAGGACATAAACACAATGCTTTGATAGATTATTCTGCACCAGTTATGCACATAGACAGAAGCGGTGACGTTGTGTTAAAAAATCGTCAATGTATTGAAACGCCATCTTACCAGAAAGGCAGAACGATAGATTATAATGCAAACTTTGCAGAAAGGTTTTATAATCATACAGCGTTATCTGGTTTTGGTGAAGTTAATTTGCGTTGTGTTGCATCAAAAGAAAAGGGTTATTATATATTACCAGATATAAAAATAACTACAATACCACAGATAATAATTGGCAAAGCACAAACATCTGAATTAAAATTAAAGAATAGATAATGAAAGCATTTTACAAAATTGTGATTTTAGCATTTTTGTTAAATGGCTGTGCAAAACCAGCAACAGAAACTATCACAGATTCGGCTCTACAGCAAGTAAATGCGATTGAAAACTCAATTACAGCCGAGTGCAAAACAACGGCTATCACGGGTCAAATAAATGCGTTACGTGGCACTATTAAATCACAGTTATCTGCTTGTGAATCAGAAAAGTCCGAATTAAAGTCTGATATTGCTCGTTGGAAAGTAATATCTGGTGCTTTGTTTGGTCTTTTATTATTACTTTTGTATATTAAGACTCTACGAAAATAATATCAGGATATTTATATTCAAACATTTTACGTTTTAGGGCGTATTCTTTTGTTCTAAACCCTTTTGAGTCCTGCACGTATGTCTGACCATCACGTTCATATACAAAGTCAGCAACATAAGATATGGAACGAATCTTGCGACCATCTTTTGTTATATACTTTGGTTGCAGTTCAAAAGATACCTGTGTTTGTAGATTGCTGATAATGCCAGAATCTTCCATAGATTTTAATTTAAGATAATCTCGGCTCTCGTGTTTGCTATCAAATTTTTTGCCGTCAACTTCTACTTTCTGTGCGTGGTATTTAGATTCTTTCTGCGCTGGCTGACTTGGACAGCCCATCATTTCACGATAATCTTTGGCTGACATTGTATAAAAAAATTGTTGTTTTTTTATCATCTTTTCCTCTTGACATTTGTAATAAATAATACTATATTAGTATTAGGAAAAGCATTTTATTATTCGTTCATGTCTTTCCTCCTTTGTTAGCCCAGCACCTCCCTCCTACATTCTCTCTCCGTGCTGGGTTTTTTTATTCTCAAATTCGTGGCGTAATCTACTGACAACACGGTGTGGAATATCTGTTGACAAAAGTATATCTTCATTGGACATACCGAGTTTCATCATATTATAAACTATTTGTGTTCTTGCTTTCTTATCTACTATATCGTCACACAAAGCATACATTTGTTTTTCTTGTTCTTTTGCTTCGTGCAATAAAGATAAACGCTGGCAAGTTTCCTCAGCCAAGCGTTTGTAATACTTTTGATTTTCTCTTTCTACCCAAGCAAGTTTTGCCTTTACTGCTTTCTTTATTTCTCTACGTTTTGCAAGGATAAGTTCTTTTGATGGTGCAGCATAGATTCCAAAGTATTCCACCTTAAATCCATACCATTGTTTTCCGTCACGGATAAATTCATAAATCTCAAAGTCCTCTCTCATTTTTATATCTCCTATAAAAACATATTTTTGTATTCTGGCAGAAGATTTAATAATCTCTGCAAGTAATCTATCTCCTCAAGGTATTTTGCTTGATTGCTCAAAACTTTTGCATACGCTTCTGCGGAAGTCCACCAACCATAATCTTTATCTGGGTCAGACATTTCGTCAGTCATCAGCGTTTGCATTTTTTCTAAATTCATTGTAGCAATATCAAATGCTTTTTTGCAAGAGGAAATTCTATCCACGATTTGTGGTAGGTTTTGTTTTACTTCCCTGATTGTCTTGTATCGTTTCATTGTATTTCCTCATAGTTTCAAGTTCCATCATCAGCCAAGCGACTTGGTCTTGGCTGACTTTGGATTTTTTGCTTGGGTTCTTTTTAGAACCATATTTTATAATCTTATATTTTGATTCCATTGTAAACCCTTTTACAAGTTATCTTTACTGACCGACTTGTTATCGGTCTTGGCTAAAAGGTATTTCATCGTCTACCTTTACCACTTCTTTATCTGATTGGGCAGGTTTTTCTTCTTGTGCAGGCTGTGGTTCTTCTATTGCACCAGAAAGATATTCAATACCTGATGCAGATTTGCGTTGCCATACTGCAATACGGACTTCTTTACCGTCAATAAGACCTTTCCCTTTCCAGTCTGGTGCTTTATCGTTACCCTTCTTATCGTTTACAAACAATGAGAATGTTTTTTCTTTCATTTCGTATGCCATTTTTACTTCCTTTTGGTTTTAGTTGTTGTTTTAATTGTTACTTTTTTTGCTTTCTTCTTTTCAAGAATATCTAAACGGTCTAAACACAAATTTATTTTCTGTGCGAAGTCAATGCTTCTTTGAGTGTCCCACAAATCTTCTGCTTCAAGTTCTGCCATTCGTAACTTCAATGTTCCTATTTTGTCCTCAAGTTCGTGTATTTTTGCATTCATACCTGTTAAGACAGAAACAATTTGTTTTATAGTTTCTTTTTTAACAAACATATTTTTTCTCCTTTTGGTTAAAAGAATCTTCTTTCTTTTGGTTTTTCAGATTCTTGTTGTTCTTTTTGTTTTTTCTTGTCAATATTATAACGTTTTATAATATCTTCAAGGGGGTCTGTTATATCTGTTCGCATATCTATTAAATACCGAGCAGATAATAATTTCTGCATTATTGTTTCAGGTGTGTCGTGGTCATAGATAACAGCAGCCGTTGCACCTTGAAGTTTCGTAAATGTAAAATTGTTTTGCATTCTCAGAACTCCATATCTGGTATGTTATCATAATCAGGCTCTTGAATTGGTTTCTTTTCTAATAATTTACCTGCGTGAACCAATGTTGATAACCCGTCTAGTCTCTGTCTATTGCTAGAATAAGACATCATATAAGGACAAGTTTTTGCTATCATATCCATTAAACGATTAAAACGTCTTGGGTCAATGTTAGTTTCCTTGTTTTCTTTTCTCCATTGGTTATAACCACGCCAACTTACCCACCAACCATTATCTCCGTATATCTTAACAAGATATTTTTCGTTTTCAACAGGATGGTCATATAATTGTGTGACAAACTTTAACAATGCTTCAAAATCGTCTGATTCATAATTAAAGTTTTCTCTGTTTTGTTTTTCAATATCTTCCCAATCTTCGTCTGTGATTTGGTAGATACATCCGTGTTCTTCGTAATATGCTTTTGCTTCCGCAAGCATTTGATTCATATAATCTTGGCTCAGTTTCCAGTGTAAGCAAGTGTGTTCTGGTAAGCCAACATTAAAGATAATCTGTCTGCGTTCATTTTGTGAAAACACACTAACTGCTTCATTTGAGGTTCTAACAATAATAAAAGCCCTTGCGTGTTCTTCTGGTTGTTGATATTTACGAGAGAACTTATCGTATTTTTGTGTAACATACGCCTTAAATTCGTCAAGCGACCATCTGTTTGTTTTCTTTGGGTCTGTCCATTTACTTTCATCATCAATAACAATAAGTGCATTACTGTCATAAGCATTCACAAAAAAATCTTCTGGGCGAGATGTCATTGTGAGCATTTTTGCATATTTACCCACAAGATGTTCAGACAAGGTAGATTTTCCTGTGCCTTTTTCTTGCCCTATAAAATTAAAGAAGAAAGGACAGTAGTTTTTTTCTGGGTCATCCATTTTACCTATGATAGCCGTCAAAAAAAGCAAGAAAAAGTGAGGGTTTGCGTTGCAGTAGAAATAATCACGCATAAAACCTTCTATTCTTTTAACACCATCCCACTTTGGAATTGCGTCATAAAGTTCTTTTCTTGAATTATATGTAGAAAACATATAGATATTTTGCCATAACAAATCTAAATCTGATGTGCTTAAAGGCTTTAATTTGTAGGATTCACCGTCTGGTGACATAACACGCATACGAATACGGTCTTTGAAATGTGTCATCCAAAGCATACGTGCTGTCGCAGGGTTTATTATACCATTTGGGTCGTCTGATAAACAAGATTTACACAAACCAGTGACTTCATCTCTCAAAAAAAGCCCATTTGGTCCAGTAATTTCTAATAATTTTGTGGTAATATCTGCAAGATTATCCCCAAAAACCTTGCCTTTTGATGATAACAAGATATTGTCCAATTTTTTTGTACCATTTGAATATATCTTGATTGGGTTTTCTATCATTTATCTTTCTCCTTTGCCTTTCAATATAACATAGATTTATTCAATGTCAAGTATCCACTTACAATTTTTTATAAGTTTTTGACAAGCATAAACTATTTTTTCTGCCTCGTGGTATTTTTTAGCGCTTTGTATGTAGCACTCTTTGTTTTCCATGAACTCGCTAGCAGTAATAAACTGGCTCTCAAAGTCCATCTTTGCTTGGTTTTCTTCTAGCATGCGTTGGTATGTTTCCAACGCACGTTCAATTTGTTCTTTTGTTTTCATTTTACTCTCCTTAAAATAGTGTTTGTTGTCTTTGTGCTTGTTCTAAATCTATAAAACACAATTCGTCTATGTCTTGTATTTTGATAATCACACTGCCAAATGCTGGTGTCTGTTCTTTTGCACCAACACCAGATTGGAACTTTATACGACCATTTGGAATATAAAGTTTGATTCCACAGTTTTCCCTTGCAGTATAAAATCTGGCTGTTGTCAAAAACTCTATCGGGCATAGAAAATAAATGTTATTCTTTGCTGTATTATATGTTCTCACTGCCTTGTCAAAGAACAGATGTTTTTTATCAAATGGGGGGTTTATCCAAATGTTTTTATATTGTGTCCAATCTGACATCAGACCATTGGTTTCTTTTGTGTCATAGTTTTTTATACCCAAATACTCTGCCTGCTTTTCTGTGGTTGCTGGGTCATAATCAAAACTGCCGAAAAAACCAACCACAAATCTTGGGGTATAGTATTCAACGCTTCCTGTATCAAAATTAACTGCCCATTTTGTCATTTTACTCTCCCTTGTTGTTTCAACCATAATTGGTGTATCATTTCATAGTAAGCATAGGCATCTTCTTTGTTCTCAAATCTAACATTCTGTGGTAATAATTTCCCTTGTGGTGTTTCCTTTATCACTCTAACTTTCCACTCTGTGCCTACAAGATTCGGGTGCGAAAAATCTATAATAGCCATTTTTATTCCTTTTGTTCTGCTAAAACTTTTTCATAAAACTCTTGTAAAATTGTTGACATAGTGCCTGTTAACAGCAACATTGTCAATTTCTTCGGCAAACATTTATGTGTTTCTACGAACTTACATATTATATCTGCACAGTGGTCTATATTATCATACCAACCTTCATTTTGTTCACAGTAATCCAACAATGTTTTCATTACTTATCCTTTCTTTGTTTTATTATTTGTATTAACAATTTTCCAAGATAGAGATTTGTGCATTTGAATTTTTCGTATTTCCAAACAGAAAAACCTAATGCAAAACGACAGTTATCAGTAATAGGTATTTTTTCTATTTTCATCACTTATCCTTTTGTTCCAGTGCTGTTATTTGTTCTAAGGCAGATTCGCATTTTGTTTTTATACAATGGAATCTTGAAGCATCAAGCATTTCCCTAAAATTTGCCTGTGATAAATTATCTTTCAACGCATCAACAGCGACATCCAATGCCTTGCGTGTGCGTTCCAATTCGGTTATTGTTTTTTCAAGATTATACCACATCTTGTCGTTTCCAAAAAGCCAAAAACCAGCAGAACAATTACAAGTAAGTATATCAAAACCCCCGTCTATTTCCTGTACATAAAATAATTCTTCACCGCAGAGCGGGCATCTGGGATTTTCATCTTGCACATTTTCGGCTGGTTTTGGTTCTGTTTTCATAGCCATTTCTAGTGGTGCATAGTCAAGTATTCCATTGACAGCCTCTATAAGTTCGTTGATTTTTTCTGCTAGTTTATGTCTAGCAATTTGATTTTGATTAGTAATCTTTTCAATCATCTTATTCTCCTTCTTTTAATACAAACCAAGCGATTATCATTATTCCTAGTAACACCCATAACATTTTACTCTCCTTTTGTTGTTATTGTGAAAAAACCATTGGCAATAAGTGTGCTGTGTTTCCGCATTGTGTTTTCAACATAGTATATGTTGTCGCTAACCTGCTTTACTTCGCCCGTAAATACCCTTACTCTGTCCAGAGAAGAAAGTTGTTTTCCGAACACAATATGAGCATTTGTTGTGAATAATTGTTTATCTTTTAATTCTGGGAATTGTTTGCACAGATTCAATACAGCACTGTGGTCTAATCTATCATAGATATAACCACTACTGTAAAAACCATATTCGTTTCTGTTCTTCATTTTATCTCTCCGTTTTTGTTTATATGTTATCTTGTTTTTCTCCATTGTCAAGTTTCATTTGCTTATATTTTTTTCTGTATTCTGCAAGGTGTTCTTTGTGTGTCTGTTGCCACTCTTTCATATACAGTTTGCGTCTTTCTTTATTCTTTTCACTCCATTTCTGCTGTGCCTTGCGTTGCACTTTGTAAGCACTCAATAATTTCTTGTATTCTTTTTCACTTATTTCCATATTATTCTCCCACAGTTTCTAACTTTTGTTTGCTTATTCTTTCATACATTTCATCATACATACCTTGCAGTTTTTCAAGTGCGGTCTGTATTTTGTTTTGCATTTCTTCGTCTTTTGGTATATCTCTCACGATTAAATTAAAATCTGGGTGATATACTACAAAATGGCATACATCTGCACCTGTGATAAACATATTGAATTGGCATTGCACATAATAATCAGGGTTCATAAAATCAGGGTCAAGGTATGAAACAAATGTTTCTATCATTGGACATTTGATTTCAATAATTTCTTTTATGTTGCCGTCTTCATCATAGATAACACCATCAGGGCTACAACCTGCGTGATATTTTTCTAAATCAACAAAGCCGACTTCTTGAATATCTTTGCCATAGACAAATGAATATGCTTCTCGGGCTGTTGGTTCAAGTTCAATACCACGAGCCATAGCAGGTGTTTGGAAAGTATCAAAACGATAGCCAAAGTTTTCCAGTATCTTTTTTGATAATTCTTTCTTCGCTGTTTCACTCAACTTGCCTGTTTTCAACATACCCATATATACGGAAAAATCGCTTCCAGTAAATTTTCCTGCACGCAAGGACAACCATTCAGGATTAGCGTTTCCTTCCATATCGTGCTGTTCCATTGTGTATATTTTCATATTATGCTCCTACAATTTGTTTTTTGCGTTCAAATGATTTATTAGTCAATGTTTTATAGTCTTCTGTGCCTTTAACATAGACCTTTGACCATTCGTAAAACAGGTTGTTTATTTCTTGTTCTGTTTCTGCGTTGTCAATATCGCCCATATATTCGGAAACAGATTTCGCTACTGTTTTTGTTGTCTGCTTATGATATTCGTCTGTGTCTGCGTCTTTTGTATCGTCAATATCAAACAAGCCATTCAACGCATATTTTCTCGCATAACTGCTGGCTGTTCCAGTAATTTGACTAGCATCCATACCAGTTTTTGTTTGCGGTTCTCGTGCGTCTGCATTTACTACCAATGTGTCGCCCGTATCAACATCTACAAATGTCGCCATAGCATTTATGTATGTTCTTAAACTTTCTGTGCAGGTTTCGGTTATCGTTCCGTCTTTTGCAATAACTCGTGTCGTTGTCTTTTCAGTTCCAACCACCTTTGTTGTATCAGATAAAAACACCAATGCATTATACTTTACACACAATGGTTTTACTGCTTCTAAAATATCTTCCGCAGAGCGATATTTATATTTAGCAAAAGAATTATATTGTCCCTTTGGTGCTTTCAATTCGCTTTGTATAGCCAATAATTTTTCGTTTATATTCATTTTCTTTGTTTCTGTCATTTTTATTCTCCTTTTTTAATCTACATTTATATTGGTTTCCAAGATATAATAACCTTCTCCGCAAGTATAATTGCAGATGTCGTTCATCATATCTATCATAGTGCCAACACGCAGTTTGCCCATATCGTCCCAGTTTTCGTCCCTATAATCTTTGCTTTGCATATAATCATATACCAAGTCGTGCGGTATTTTGCCATTGTTATATGCCCACAAAAATTCTTCACGCAGGTCTTTTTCTGTCATAACTCTTACTGCGTCTAAAACATCGTTGTCGTTGTCCATATCGCAGTTGCCCATATCTACTACTTTATACAAATGTAAGTTCATTTTATTCTCCCATATTTTTTAATGTTGTTTTTCCGTTTTCTAAGACAATGTATTTTTGATATGCTACACCATTTGCAACAATATAAAATACATCGCCCGTCTTCATAAACATAGTTGCGTTGCTAAAATATTCTGGTTCGGCAACCTGTTCAATCGTGTCCTGTGTGATATAGTTCCACATAGACCAGCCATTTACATACGCAATAACATTTAATTTTTTATTTTGAAAAGCCATTTTTATTCTCCTTTGTTTTATAATTCAACATCGTAAGTGTCCGCCATATCGCCATCGTTATCATAAATGTAATAAGTGGCGTTGCTACACAGACGAGCCGAGCCGTCATCGTTCTTATACATTGTAAAACCCATATTGCCACAAGCAAAATCAAAAAACTCATCGTCATCGTCAATGTTCGTGATTTCAAGTGTCCAGTTTCGCCCGTTATATTCGTCAATATGTTGTTTCACAGCGTTATACGAAAACATTTTGTCTTGTATGTATTCGTTGATAAATTCCAATGTATCGTTTATATCGTAAATATATCTTGCTTTCATTTTTTACTCCTTTGTTAAAAATCTGTCAAAATATAGTGAATTTCGTATTTGTCGCCCGTTGCTGTGGCTGTGTTCCAAAAATCACAGCAATTTTCAGCCCGTTCAATATCCTTGAATAAGCCAATAAAACCAACGCATCGCCCATTTACAATATGGACAACTGCGTAAGCCGTGTATTCTTTTTTCTTAAACATTTTTTCAACTCCTTTGTTGTTGTGCTTTAATTTATAGCATACTTTGTTATTATTGTCAAGCGATAAAATCATTTGCAGGTATTTTTTTGTAAAAGTCCAGTATTTCCCTGCTTTCCAGCGGTATATTTTCAACGATTATTGCATCGCCCATTAGATAGACCGCTTTCCCTTGATATATTTTTATCAGTGTTTTATTCATCGCCCGCCTTTTTATTTGTAAAATTTGCCAAATTCATCAACCGCCTTGATTAAATCAAAAACCGCCTTGTTTTTTGATTCCATTAGTGCGGCCAAATCATCCGCCGATAAATCAACCGATAAAAATAAATCAGTCAATTTGTTTATTTGTTTAATTGTTTCCAATAAATAAGCGTTTATTTTTTCTTGCATCGTTGCCCCCTTTTCTAAAATTGTTTCAAACAAGTATTAAAACCATCGTTGTAATAGTCCGCTTGTATGTCTTGAATTTCGTATTCAATTTGTGTTTTATATTCTGCGTGTGTGATTTCCCTTTGTATAATAAAACCACACAAGGCAATAATTATTCCCACCAATACTATTTTTGTTTTCATTGTCTTTTGTCCTTTGTTGTATTGTTAAACCTTGCCGTCAATAGCAAGACCAAACCCAAACGGGCTTGGCTTTGCTATCTGTCTTTCTTTTTATCAAAAAAGCCTGCGGGCTTTTCTGTGGTGTATTCTGGCTCTTTTTCACTATCAACAAAACCAAAACACCACAACCAACCACGCAACCAGCGATTGAAACCAGTTTTTTCTGTTATATACGCAACAAGCCCAGCAGCAGAAAAAACCACAAAAAAACCCAAACAAATTTGGAAAGCATCAAAAATTCGTTCTTCCATCTTTTTACCCCTTTGTTATATCTTGGGCGGGTGTTGTCCCGCCCGTGTTCGTTGTTATTGTTCGCTTGTCTTTTTTACTGCGTTCAAGTAAATTTTTTCAATCATTTTATTTATTGCCTTGTGTCCTTTGTCCCAATCTCCCGATTTTTGCCAAGCATATTTACGGGCTTCAAGTTTCTTTTCAAGTTTTAAGATTTCTTTCTTGATAAATTCACCCCTTTTTGCGTTCAGTTTACTAAAATAATAAGATAATGGTTGGTAGCCCGTTGATATTGTAAAACCTGCAAATTCATAAAAATCAGCCCGCCAGCCATAGACTCCGCAAGTATATGCGTTCGGGGACAAATATCTTTCAATGTTTTGTATTTCACAATAGCCAAAACTGATGATTGTGTTATTGTTTGCTCTTTGTTCTCTGTCTGTTGTTTTGTATTTCATTGTCTTTTGTCCTTTGTTTTTTTGTTAAACCGTCAATCTCTCATTGACTTGTTGTAAATATAACACATTATATTATACTTGTCAAGTGATAATATAAATTTTTTTCAACTTTTTTCATTTTTCCCAGTTTTACGCCCTTTTCACATCGTTATTTTTTCGCTTTTCCGATTCGGTTCGATTGTTTTTTGGTTGTATTATGATTATTTTTTGATTATTTTATGATTAAAGATTTTTATCTTATTCTTAAAATAAAACTTTTCTTTTTTATACCCTTATTTTACTATTTTGTGTTGAAAATAAGATAATAAGATAAAATAACATAAAAAACAGGGCTTTTTGTGTGTGTAAAATCATAAGAAAAAACAAGATTCAATCATAAAATTATTATATTATAGTATAAAAACGAATCAAAAAAAAAGACAAAAATATTTTTTTGTCATAAATTAGCATAAAATTTTTTATCTTATTTTATGTTAGCACAAAACCCTTTTTTATTATTATGATATTATTATTTGTATTTGTTATTATGATTCAATATAAGATTAAATAATATATCAGGTGTGTGTGCTGCGCTGGGGTGCGTGGTGCTGTGCTAGGTGCTAGGGGTGGGGGGGGTGTTTTTTCCGGGTGGGGGCGGGGAAAAATTACATCTGTGCGTGTGGCGGTGGGGGGAGAACCTGCCCGTACAAACTATTGACATTTTTTGAAAAAGTGTTATAATGGTATTGAAAGGTGAGAAAATGAAAGACATATACAAAATAAGCAGTGATGATGTAATAGGTTTGATAGAGGAACACAAGATAAGGTTTCGTGTGTTGCTTGATAGGAATGGGCACTTATTGAAAGGTGTGTATAAAGAAGTTCCTAGTTGGTTGAGATTTCAGATAGGTATGCGAAAGGCTGGTAGGGGAGATGTATTGGAAGAAATAGAAGAAATAGACAATACATTTTTGCTAGACCAGATGCAAGATGAGGTGATGGAAGCACTGCAGGGTGACGACACTGAAAGATTGAAGGCTTTGCAACTGGCGACTGGGATATTGGTGAATAGGGAGAAACTTGGTGGAAATGGCAGTGATGGTGAAGAAGGTGGTTCGCCTATGGCTATGACGATAAATGTGAGTGGTGCTAAAGGGAAAGGAGAAGGGAAATGAAAAGTGTTGTAAAAGATTTGACTGTGCCTGAGGTATATTTGCCGTTGTTTCAGGCAAAAACTGCTGAGAATGTGTTGTTATGGGGTGGTCGTGGTGCTGGAAGAAGTTATACGGCTGCATATAAGGTGGTATTATTTTGTATGGGAAAGCCTGATGACTGTACATTTTTTGTAGGAAGATACTATAAAGATGATATTGAAAAGAGTGTATTTAGGCAGATAAGGATAGCGATAAAGGATTTGGGTGTACAGACGGAAGAATTTAGTAAAGACAGGATAAAACTTCGTGGTGGGTGTGAGATACGCTTTGAGAGTTTCAAGGATGAATTGAATTTGCGTTCTAGTCCGAAGACGATTGGTGTGTGGTATGAAGAAGCACAGCAGGCGGACAATGTGATAAACTTGGTGAACTTGCGTGCTACTGCTAGGCGTGTACCTGAATGTTTTTTATTTATAGCGACAATGAACAGAACGAAGCCGAATGACGCTATGTATGAGATGTTCAAGAGGTTAGATGACAAAGAAAAATTGGTAATTTATGCTTGTGTGTGGGATAACACGTTTGCTAGTGGTTCTGTTATGAAGGAATGGGAAGATGCGAAGCGACAGTTAGCGTGTGGTGACATAACACAAGACGAGTATGATTTGGTATGGCGTGGCTTACCGAATATGGATGGTGAGAGAAGTTTTTACAAATATTCATTTTTGGAAGCGAGTAAGGACAGTGGGGAAGGTTTATTGAATGATGAGGTCTATTTAGGCAAGGTTGCTGGTGTTGATTTGGCTTATGGTGGTACTGACTTATGTGTATATACAGAAATGGAGGTATATGCGGATAAGAGGCGTAAGGTTGTGCGGGCGGAATCATGGAAACCTGTGAGTGCGAAGGATACTGCTGGAAGAATTACCCAGTTTATAAGAGAAGGAAATGTCAGTATCTGTGGAATTGACGGTGGAGATGGTGGTGGTAAAGGCATATATGAAGATGTGAGTGGTAACTTTGGGCGGACTGATATTGAGATTGTTCGGTATGTTCCTGGTGTACCGTTAAAAAATACGGTTGTTGCTGGGTTAATGGCTGCAAATATGAGGGCGTATTCGCATATGAAATTACGCAACGACTTAGAATTGGGATATGTGTTTGGTGTACCAAGTCGTTATGTAGATGTTATGGCAAATATATGGAAGACATCTACTAGGGAAGGCAAGGTATATATTGAAAGCAAGGAAGAAAACCGCAAACACACTGGTCGTTCACCTGATGAGAATGATAGTTTAGTAATTTGTAATGAGATGGCGAATAAACTATTGAAAAATTCAAATGGTGACACTATATTAAATAATAAAATAAAAACCTTGCAAAATGTTTCAAGTTTTGGTAGAATAGGAAGTATGATAAGTAAGGGTAAGAAAGGATTACCGAAATGGCTATAAAGAATCCACGTGATTTTGCTGAAACTCTGCGTAGTAATAAAGTAGAGTATGAAGATTTATGGGATGATGTGTCAACACTTATGGGTGATGGTGCATTTAATCGTTTGAATGGTGACTATGAAAGTGGCAGAGAACGTTCTGCTGATGATGAAACTTATGACCCAGCGATAAGAAGAATAAGAAACACAATATCTGATTATTATATGGGGTTATTATTTCCTATAAAGAATCCATTTTTCTTATTATATCCAACAGAAACGGGTTTATATAAGAGTTGGTATGACCAGATAACTAACAAGATAGTTGCATATTTACAGAGTTCTGCTAGTGGTTTTTATGAAAACGCAGGTTCATTTTTTCAAGATTGGACAACTTATGGTAATGCTGCGTTGAGTGTATTTGAAACTGAAGATAAAGACGCACCATATTTCATAAAATCTTATGGTGTAGATTGTTTATCATTTAGCGAAGGTAAGAATGGAGTTCCAAATTATTTTGCATATCACGATAAATATTATGCGAGTGACTTGGTAGAAACATTTGGATACAACAATGTACCGAATGACGTTGCTGCTGAATATGACAATGGTGGTGATGGTTTATTTGATGTTGTTTTAAGTTTGATACCGAACACAGACTTTGTAAAAGGTGCTTCTGGTAAGAACGGGAAGCAATATATTGGATATTGGTATGTTGGTGGTGACACTAAACCTGTTTTGATAGAATATTATGATGAAAAGCCTATTGCTGTTGCACGTCAGATAAAGATACGTGGTCAAGTTTATGGTAAGTCTGAAATAAGCCAGAATATTGGCACATTAAAGACTATAAACGCTTCTATATTCACTGCGATATTGAATATGAAGAATACTGCTTTGCCACCTATGGGTGTATATTCTAACAGCATTATGAACGGTGAAGAAATAGATAACACTGCTGGTGGCTTAACAGTATTTGACACTAATGTAATGTTGAATGGTGCGACACCTATCTTTCCTATTATGGAACAAGGTAATGTAAGTCCATTATTTGATGTATTGACAACATATTTGAAAGACGAAATTGCTAAATTGAACCGTATGGATTTGATTATAGACCTTGAACAAAGAACCAATATGACTGCGACAGAATTTTTGCGTAGATTGGCATTGAAGGGTGATGCTTTAGGTGCGATATTGACACGTTTATTGAATCAGTTAGAACCTTTCTTTGAAAGAATTATTAACATATCTGTACGTTCTGGTTTGATTGACCTTGATGATGCGCCAGACGAAGTAAAGGAACTGATAAAATCTGGTAAAAAGTGGTATAAGATTGGTTATAACACAGCGGTTAATTCTTTATTAGATGGTGCAAAACAGAGTGATTTACTGAATGCGATAAACATTATAGGTGCGACAGTTAACTTTGACCCATCTATTGCACAAGACCTTGATTTGTATAGTGTCTTGAAAGAGCAGTTTGGTAACGGTATGTTGGGAAGTGCCTTGACAACAAGCACAACACAGCATTTAGAAACCAAAAAGGCGATGGCTTCACAGCAACAGCAGTTGGCACAATCGCAAGTTGATATGAATTTGGCTAAGGCTAACAAAGATATGGCACAAAGTTCAAATGCGTATGAACGACAATTATAAAAACTAATAACAAGAAAAAAGGAAATGAAATGAAAAAGAAAAGCGAAAGAAAATTAAAGAAAGAAGAAATCCGCAAAAAACTAGAAGAAGCGTTAGAATTACGTGCTGCAAAATTAAAAGAATATCGTGAAACTCCGACTAAAGAACATTTAGACAAGTTTGTTAGTAATTTAGAATTGTCTGATGGTGCTGCGGTTCTTATTGCTGTAAAAGACGGAGATAATCTTGCTTTTAAGGGAATTAAATGTAAAACAAGTGACTTGGTCGCTATGATTAACTATTGTTTTGCAAAGACAATTCAAAATGACTTAGCGGGTGTTATGGATTGTGTATCTACTGTTGCACGTCAAGAAGAACTGAATGATTGTTGGATAGAACACAATGAAAAACCAGAGGAAATAAAAGATGTCGAATAAGGTTGTTACAGATACAGAATGGTATGAATGGGTTAATTCTACGTATAATACGCAGAATGGTCGTAGATTCATACAGCAATTATTCCGTATATGTCGTTTTTGGTCTTCACCAAAGACATTACTTGCGGCTGGTTTTTCTGCACAAGAAATTATGGCATACGAGAATATATCTAAACAGATTCTGAATGGGTTGTCTAAAGAAAACATAGCCGACTTGTTCTCAAACACAAGAAAAACAGGAGAAAACTAAAATGGAAAACAACGAAAACATTGAAAACAATGAAAACATTGAACAAAACAAACCTACATTTGTAATTCCAGACGAATACAAAGACAAAGGTTGGGCAAGTCAAATGCACTCTATTGAAGATATGTGCAAGAAAATTGACAACCAAGAAAAGTATATTAGCAAAGGTCAGTTGCCACATCGTGATTCTAGTGAAAGTGATATTGAAGCGTTCACAGAAAAGATGAAGAAATATACTTCAGAATTAGATTATTCAGATTTAACTGGCAAAGATGAAGATTTGGCTAAGGCTTTGAAAGAAAGTGGCGTGCCAAAATTCCAAGCGAAAGCGGTTGTAAATTTGATTAAAGGTCGTGAAGCAAAAGAATATGGCGAAGAAGAATTTGAAACACTGTTGAAACAAAAATTCAATGGTCGTGAAGACGATTTGAATAAAGCGAAAGGTGTATTAAAAGAAATTGGCGAAGAAAAGACACACGCTTTGTTATCAAAACGCAACGATATTGTTGCTGATGTTATAGATATTATTGCTGAAGTTGGTAAGAAGTATGGTATTAAATCTGCTACAACTATGGCAAAATTGGGAGATACTGCTGCATTGGGTGGTCAAGGTTCTGAAATTTTAGATTGGAACAAGCCAGAAACTAAAGCAGCATATAAAAAAGAATTGGATGCTTGGTATGCGAACCCAATGGCAACCGAAGAACAAAAACGTGCTATTATGAAAAAATATGGCAGAATTGATTAAAGGAGAAACTTATGAAAGAAGAAAATATTGTACCAGCAGGTGAAGTAGTAGTAGATGCGAAAGACGCACCTATTGATGAAGAATTGTTAGTGTTGGGTAAAAAAGAAGAAAAAGTTGTAAATAAAGCAACAAAGAAAGCAGGCAAAAGCACAATCAAAGGATTGTTGTTTAAGAATGTTGCTGTTGTTTATAAAGACGAAATTAATGCTGTACATCGTGAACGCATTGACTTGAGTATTCCTGAAGTAGAACCAAGTTGGTATCAAGCGGCAATTCGTAAAAAACTGTCTTTGTGGCTTGACGAACAAAATATTTTACCTACAATGATTATGCAGGTTGCATTACCAAGTTCTGGTGGGAAAGAATTTGATATGGATGCACGTTTCTTGGATGTGCCTATTGACGAATTTACGAAAGAAGATGTTGTAAATGCAGCTATTTATCATCGTTGCCGCACAGTTAAAAGTGCATTAGGTTTTGACGAAGAAGAAATGCGTCGTTCTTTGTTTATGTACTTACACAATTTAGACAAGATTGAAACAGGCGAAGATTTTACTGCAGTGCCTTATGACCCTGCATATAAAGTACCTGCAAAATAGTATTGCAAAACTTTTTTTATTGTGTTATAATTGGGGTAAGAAAGAAAGGACTTACCCCAATTATTTTTTTGGAAAGCCTGTAAAAACTTTTTAGATGAACGCCCGTAAGGACTAACCCATCGCAGAAAAAAACAAACAATTAAAATAACTAAGACTAAAAAAAGGATATATAATGTCTAATTATGCAAATGATGCTCTGACTATGTCGTTCAGAGATTCGTATGCGCTGGCTGCTTTTGATGGTCGTTCTGTTTTGGAACAAGCTGGCGTTTGTGAAATGGCTCGTGGTGACCACGCTATCTACAACTATGAAGGTTTGGATACAATGACCGCACCATCAGAAATAACACAAAGAAATGCTGCTTCAGCACCTGCTGCTATTTCTGCAAACAACCGTATGATGGTTACAAAAGTTTTCTACAAAGAAGTTGTAGTTGACGATGTAGCGGACATCCGTGAAGTAATTGCTGACCCAAAATCAAAATTGGTTCAACAATTTATGAATTGGGGTAACTTGATTAACGATAAAGAAGGTATTGCTGCAGCAGCTGGTGCTGTTTTGGTTGGTCGCCCAGGTTCTGCTGGCACATCAACTTCTGCTGCTGACGATGGTGTTGTTACTATCGATGCAACTGCAGGTTTGACAGACGCTATTGTTAACAAAATCGTTACAAAGTTCATCAACTTGGAAGAATATGAAAACACAATCGGTGCTGCGTTCATTATCACAGGTACAGAACAAGCTCAATTGTTGGCTTTGACAACTGAAATCAACAAATTGTACTTGACATCTGATTTGGAACGCAAAAACTTGGTCGGTCACTTACGTAATATGGTTAACGTATTTACTGTTCCGGGTTCTGACGCAGAAACAACTGTTCCTGCAGACCGTCGCCGTATTGCTGAATCTGCTGGTGTTCGTTTATGCCCAGTTTTGGCAAAAGGTGCTTTGTATTCTAAATTTAGCATCGATAAAGTTGTTTACAACAAAGACAATCCTAACTATGCAAACTCTGACACATTGAAAGTTATCTTCCGTGTTGGACATATGCGTACAAAAGGTTCTAAAGTTTTGTTAGTTAAAACAACTATTGAAACTGCCTAATTGGTATATCATTGGGGTTAGGCTACGGCTAGACCCCTTTGATATAGTAATGGAGTAAGTTATGCCTTGGACTAAATCAGACATCTGTAATATGGCTTTAAGTAATCTTGGTCTGGCAAATAATGTAACAGATATAGATGAACCAGAAACACAGACAGAAAAAATCTTTTCACAATATTATCAGTTAGTATTAAATAAGGTCTTAAAAAGAGAAAGACCTCAGTTTGCTATATATGACGAAACTGTACCACCGACATTGTTTGCTGACGAAACATATCATTATTTAGTTCCGTCTTATGCTTTGGAAGTGTTGCGTATTAACGGACAGACACAGGGTTGGACAATAGAACACGGTGAAATTATATTTATAGATAGTGTTGCTTTATCACAGAGTGGGCAGAACATTGAAATAAAATATGTCCGTGCTGTTGAAGATACTGGCTTATTTACTGAAGAATGGGTAGAATTATTGGCTTGGGAATTGGCGTTGTATTGTAGTGGTCGTTTGACACAAGATACAGGAATGTTACAGTTGGCTGTTACAGGCGCACAGAATGCACGTCAAGAATATCAGACAATAAATTTACGTAGTGCAAAACCAAGATTAAAAACACAGGCGAAGTTTAATAAAGTTTGGAGAAGATAATGCCAAGCATAAGAGATTTTTCTAGTGGTGTGTTAAACCAAGAATTGCAGAACCGTGACCAAGGTGCAGGGGTTTTATTTGATTGTAAAAACGTATTGAGTTCTTGGAACGGAGAATTACGCAAAAGAACAGGAACTGCTTGGTTAGCAACATTACCAGAATATCAAAGAATTATTCCATATCGTATGCCAAACGGTGACGATATCATTTTGCTATTAGCGGAAAATAGAATTGTCGGCTATGAATTTGCTGGTGAAAATGCTGTAAAACCTTTCTATGTTTTTAGCGGCACAAAACCTACATTTCCTACATCTGGTTGGGATGGTGTTGTTACAAATGGAGATTATACAATATGGCTATCAAGTGGTTCTGATGAAACAGAATGGGGTAGAGGTTTTGACGAACCAGTAAAAACAAGACCTATGACATATTATGGCAAAGGTGCTTGGTGGAGTGGTGGTTATGGAAGCACTACAAATATTCCAGCATATATACAAATATCTTCAACAAATCCACAATTATTGAGTAGTTTAAGAATCAGATGGACTAACACTTGTTCTGGTAATCACCCTGGTCATTATAAAGGCTGGTTGTCACCAACAATACAGTATTCTGACGATGGTACAAATTGGACAAGCGTTCAAACGTCAATGTCTAATCCTTTGCCTACTGGTGGTGCTGGCTATTATTCTGCTTCTTATCATTATGGTTTAGGAAGTTCAGAAAAGACAGAAAACTATGTGTTTTATAAGGTTACAAATGTTGACCATAGTGAAAAGCATAGATATTGGAGAGTTTATTGCGCACAGCGTATAACAAACACACAGACATATTCTGGTGAAAGAATAGACCTAAATGTTTCTAATATTGAATATATGGCTGAAACAAAGACGCATTTGGTTATAGATACCAGCGCAGATTTTCAGATAAACGAAGATAACATTGAAAACATTAAATTTGCTCAAAGTGACGATTTAATGATTTTAGCAAATGGAACAGATGATTTGTTTTATTTACAATATGCTTCTGGTTCTATGTCTTCGGGTTCTTATGTAACAACTTTGGATTCACAACAAGGAACACCTGCTTGCGTTTGTTTTTATCAGAACCGTTTGTGGCTTGGTGGATTTTCTGCATTTCCAACACGTGTTTGGGGTAGTGCATTTGGTAACTTTACAGACTTTACTATTCCACAAACAGTATTAGCAACTTCGCCAATATCTGCAGATTCTGTTGAAATTAAATCTCGTATAGAAAATATGTGGGGTGGAAATAGTGCTTTGTATTGTTTGTCAGAAGATGGTATATCTATGATAGATGCACAAGGTGGAATTGTTGCTACAAATCAGATTGAATTTAAGTTACGCAACAGAGAACCAACAGATAATATGACACCAACATACAAAGACGATATAATGATGTATCTTGGTAGAGATAAGCGTAAGATTCTGATAACAGATTATGATTTGGTTGTTCAACGTTTTAGAGCAAATAATATATCTGAAAATTATACAGACTTTTTGTTGTCTGGTGTTAGAGAATTACATTATATACCAGATAGACATTCTTTGATATATGGTTTGTTGCAAAATGGTTCTTGGTTTGTATTATTGTTTGATATAACTAAAGGTAAAAATGGGCTATTTCCTTTTGACACAAATGGCACTGTGTTGGATATACAGCCATTAAAATATGGTGACAAAACACGTTTGGTTATGATTGTACAAAGAGAAGGTGTTTATATGCTGGAAGAAAAACTTTTCAGCGTTGACCAAGAAATAATGGACTTTATGACCGAAGAAGAAAAAAAGAATTATACGAAAGACGTAGTCAGTTCTCAAAATGGTTATTTAGATTGTTTAGTTCAGAGAACTTATGAAGAACCAACTACAACTATTTCAAACATACCATATCCTGCTAATGCAAATGTGGTTGTTATTGCAGACGGTATGTATCTTGGCGAAAAAACATTGACTTCTGGTATTACTGGGGGGTTATACGCTTGGGCAAATGGTGACAATGTAGTATATACTGGTTCTACAACACCGTCTGTTGGTGATATGCTTTTTGATAAATACCAAGAAGAAAAGAACGGATATTCTATTATTGCGGTTGCACCTACAAATATTACTGTGCATTATACAAAACAAACAACGCAGTATTATTATGGTTATAAAAGAATAAATACTATTACTGTTACATCTACTGATTCGTCACATATTTCTGGTCAGTTTACGAGATATGAAGCAGGAGATACTGAAATCCAAAATACAACACGAACTGGAACAGTTCGTATATATCACGGATATGCTTGGATTCAAGGAGCAACAGTTATTTACACTGTTTCAACAAATTTGAAAACTGGGTCTTATTTTACTGATAAAACCTCTGGAACAAATCTATTGACTTCTAATAAAACGGTTGTGTCGGTAGATTCAGAAACACAGATTTACACAATAACTTCAACACCTGTTGCAGGAAACGATGTTTATGATGACCAGTATTCTGTTTTAGGACAAGTAGAATCTGTAAACCAATACGGTATCATATATGATGATAAAGAGTTCAATAGAAACGAATCGGAAGACAAGGAAGTCACGACAGAAGAAGTAGTAGAAGAACCTTTCTACAGAAACTCTGCGTTGGATATTTCACAGCAAAGTGTAAGTTTGGAATTAGAAGAACCAGTGACAAATGTTGTTATGGGCTATTCTTATGATTCTTATGCGGTATTAAAGTTTATTTCGCCATATACATTGCGTAAGTTTCCTAAAGAAATTGCTGTTAATTTTATTAACTCTGGTTATCTTGAAGTTGGAAATACTTTTGATTCATTAAAATCTGTCTTGAATAATTTAGTAGAATCTGTTATAATAAATAATAAGAATATTTTAATGAACGGTAATTATGTGAAAACCTTGGACAAACAAGCCTTTGAAACGCCGTATGTAATTGTAAGAAGTGATAAAGGTTTGCCATTTATAATTACAGGTATAGATTATAAGGTTGACACAAGCAATTACCAAGGAGGCGTATAATGGCTGCTGGGTTTAATATGTATGGCAATCCTGAGAATAGTCTTTTTACAGACGTTGGGCAAGCATCTGCTACGGCAGGTGCGTCTGCTTTAGGTTGGGCTTCCATTGGTCTTGGTGCTGCAGGACTTGGTCTTTCTTTAATTTCGGGTGCTATGAGTGCTTCTGCTGCGAGAAAAGCGGCAAGGGCAAAAATGTCCGCATTAACTATGGAAAAGAATTGGAATCTCGGTGTTATGCGTAGGAATAAAGAAGATGCTTATGCAAGTAATATTATGTCATCTTATGCTTCTGGTATTAACCCAATGACAGGTTCTAATGCGGCTGTTATTTTAGGTAATCAGCAAGTATTGCAAGACGAAATAAATTTCCAAGAAAGTCAATATAATGCTGAGTTAAAGAATTTGAAAGCACAAAGCAAACAAAAATATTTAGGTTTATTCTAAGGGGAAAGAGATGGTTGATTTTATCAGAGAAAAAACACGTCAATATGTAGCAGACCAATCTGGTGCAATTCGCCAAGGGCAAATGGCACAAAATGTTAGCGATTGGAATAATGTTATACAGAGTGCTGGCAAACTTGGAATAGGCGCCGCAAAGCAAGTTATGGCTGATAGAAAAGCACAAATAAAACTTCAAGAAGAAGCCGATAGCAATATTATTGCTACTCAATATGGTAAAACAGCAGATGAATTAACAAGAAGAGACTTACCAAGTTTGGCTGCCAAATATGGCGTTGGAAGTGAAGCGTTTACAAAAGCCGCTTATGATTTGGCTGATAAAAACTATTCTGCTGAAAGAGACGCTATGCAGACTGAAAAAGGAAGGACATTAGTTGACACAAGAGCAAGAGCAACTAAAGACTATATTGACAGATTTGTTACTTCTAGTATGGCAAAACAGATAGAACATAGCAAAGCAGAAACGGCACTAAAAAATGTTAGCGACCAAATAAGTAAAGACGCTTTTAATCAGGGTATATTTCAAGATTATGGTGATATTCAAAACAAAGACGAATATAAAAAATACATAATGGTTTCTAAAGGGCTTTCTGAAGAAGAAGCAAACAACCTTGTTGAATCACAAATACTTGATGGAAGATTAAGAGGGTTTATGCACTCAGACCCAGTTGGTTTTGCAAAAATGATGGGGAGAGAAGATATAGTCAAAGAAGCATATTTAATACAGCATCCTGAAGCCAAAGATTTATTGGTAGATAAAGACGGATTAAAATTAAAAGAAGAAGATAATCTTGGTAAATATATAATGCTCGCTGGTGGTGCTATTATGGGAAGTCCTGCAGTGTTATCATTATCAAAAGATGTAGATAGGGAAAAGTATGTTGACATTATGGACAAATCTGAGAGCAACGAAAAATTAAAAAACATTATTGGAGATACTGTATTTGCAGAAGCACAACAAACATATACCGATAATCTAAAGGCACAAAAGGTTCAATTTGAAAGAGAATTGCAAACTCTTGATGCTAGAAGTCCGCTTGCAAGACAATTAAAAGATAAAATAAAAGATTTAGACAAAAAAATAGAAAATTCTGACGAAGGCGAAGCGTTAGATATGGTTAGGGGTGTCCTTCGTTCTAAAGAAGATAATGATAAATTAAAAATATATGATACAGAACTTGATAAAGTTTGGAACGAACAAAAGTTGAGTATGAAACAAGACGCTTATGACGGAACTGTTTATACATTGGCGGCGGGTCTTTCTACTGATGTAGATACTGCAAGACGAGCCCAAACTGAAATATGGTTGGCACAACAAGGTCTTATACCTATGACTTCTATTGAAAGTGAAATGAAGTCTGATTTGAATGGTGAGGTTGACCCAAAAGAAATGTATGACTCTTTCCGTTCTTTTGCAACAAATCCTAAGGTTAGTATGCAGTTATTGGATACTTATGAAGGAACAATGAAAACACACGATTTGTTACAGAAATTATTTGAACCAAATCTTACGCCAATGCAAAAAGTAAAAGTTGCTTATGATGTAATGAACGAAGCGGCACGCTCACCAATTACAGATTCCCAATTAAAAACTACTCAATCATTGGTAGAAAAAATATTACAAGATGAAACTTTTGGTGATGTAGTTTCTTCTGTATTGAATGATATAGATAAGGCTTGGTTTGATGAATCATTTGTTGGTGATTTTGTTGCAGAAACATCTGGTGCTTTTATGCCACAATTATTATTTGAAACTCACGATGAAGCAAGAAAAGCATTACCAGAAGGCAGAGATTATCGTACAACTAAAGATTCAGTTCAAAGAATGATTCAAAGCGAAGGACAAAAAGTTCTTAATTCTGTAATGCACGGATTGGTTGAATCATATCAGTTGCCAGAAGAACAAAGAATGGGTGCATTTCAAGAATTACAAAATTATATTGTAAATTCTAAAAAAAGAATATATAATAAGGCTATGAAGGAATATGGAATAGACTTAAACTATCTTGATAATGAATTAAAAACTCGTGGTCAAGCGTATGCACAAGTAAATGGCATATTAAGGGAATATAAAGGTAGAGATAGCGAACAAAGGGCTATATGGTCAATACCTAAAAGAGACCCTTTAGAAAAGAGCCAGTTAGCAAGATTGTTAGAATCTATATCTTCTAAAAAATCAGAATAATGGAGAGTGGTATGGAAGAAAATTTTTCACCTGTTAGCCCTGAAATGTATGAAGAAAAACAGACAAAAGAAGAAAAGCCAATAAAAACAGCAGCAGACAGATTACGTGAAACCGTAAATATGCCTGACTTTGGTATTCCAGAAATTCAAACCAATGATGAAATATTCAAAGAAGCCCCTACACCTCTTCCTTTAGATATTGCACACAAATTGGTAGATGGTGCAAAAATCAGAGAAGGCGTTGGAGAACAAACAGCAGTTGCGATAGAAAATGCACTGACTGGAATTGGTGCTTTTGGCGACCAAGCAACATTGGCTTTTGGACAAATAACAAGTGCTGTTACAGGTAATACTATTGCTGAAGATTTTATGGATACTGCTGTTAAGAACCTAGAAATGCGTATGGAAGATATGAAATACGCTGAAGATTCTGTTGGCGGTATTAGAAATCTTATTGCACAACTGGCTGGCGGTGCAGTGTCAATGGGCGAACTATTATTGGTTTCTGCTGCAACAGGTGGTATGGGTGGTTATGTGCAGATGGGCGTGCAAGCATTTGGTGAAGGCGCTTTCAATGATATGGAAAAATACAAAGAAGAACACGGTGGTTCTTTGAAAGGTTATCAGCCTAAAAACTTAGATGTTGCAATAAACGCTGGAAATGCTTTTTTACAAGCAGTTATAGAAAAAAAATTTGGTGTTTCGTCACCAAGATTTTTGACAGGTCTATCTCGTGGACTTGTGACAGAAGGCGCTAGTGGTTTCTTACAAGAATCAACTCAGAGTGCTTTGGCTGATTTGGCAGAATATGCAAAAGGTAATAAAGAAGTTGAAGGGTGGTTAAATGATGCAGAAGGCTGGATACGAGATGGTATTGTTGGTGCAATATTACAAGGAAGTTTAGGTGCAGCAACTTATAATTATGCTCACAACAACGCTGTAAAATTTTATGCAAAAGCAAGAGCACAAGCACAAGGTCGTGAAACTCCTAATAATGAAGATACTACATTTGGAAAGAACATTGTAAATGCAAAAGAACGTGGCTATGCTAGTGCTTTGACACAAGAATTTAAGGCTGCTTTTGACGCAAGCACAGGCGAAGGGCAACTACAAGCGAAGATTGCTAGTGCGTTGAAAAAGGCGGCAGAAACAAAAGAATTAGATTTAGATACCGCCAATGAAACAGAGATGGCACAACGTATAGAACAGATAGCGACACAAGAAACTCTGAACGCTATGGATTTTGCTCGTGAACAAAATCGTGCTATATCTGATATGGAATTGAACAACATTGTCTACAAAGACGGTGCAATTTGGTTAGAAGGTTTGACCCCAGAAGTTGGCGATAAAGCCGTAAGTTATGCTCGTGTGTTGGCAGAACGCCAGTCAGGGTTGGCAGAATTACAAACTCGTATTGACGCAAACACTCGTGAATTACAACAGTTGAAAGCGGACTTGGCAGAAGCAAAAGCACAGAAACAAGAATCTCGTGCTCAGGTATTGCAAGCGAGAATTGACAAGCAAAACGCATTGGCGGAAAAGAACCGTCTGCAAGCACAGAAACTTGAAGCACAAACATCGAAGTTGGAAAAACAGATTGCAAAGCAGACAGAACAAATCAAGGTTGCAGAACCAGTAAAAACAGAAAAAGTTTCTGCTGAAGCAAAACCAGTTGAAGCACCAGTGGCTGAAAAACCTGCGGTTAAAGAACCTGTAAAGATGGCAGAAATTAAAACGAAGAAAACAAAGCCAGTTGCAGAACGCAAATCGCTCAAACAGGAACGTGTTGCTAAGGCTAAAACTAAATCCAAAAAGAAACCAATGACGTTAAAAGAGTTAAAAGAAAAACTCACAGAGCATTTTAAGCAGGTTTATCAGGGTGCGGCTGATTGGTTGATACAAAAATATGTTGACGAAGCGATAGAAGACGTTGAATTGACACGCAATAAAAACGTTATGTTGCAGTTGCTTGCTGAAAACTTTGACCAATATTACAAAGATGGTAAAGTTGATACAGAAGAAATATTGTATGATGGCGATATTAAAGGCGAAACTGTATTTGCACAATATATGATGGAAACAGATGATTTGGCGGCGGCTGACGATTCTGATTCTGATGCAATGGAAGTCGTTGATACATTCTTAGATGCCGTTCACGACGTGCCTATTACTACAGAAGAACAGGCAACGGAATGGGTAAAAAACCACCAATACGAATCAACCGTCAAAAAACTTGGTCTTGACGAAAACGCAGTTGATAATGACATTTTTGAGTTTGAGGGTTCTGAGTATGACCTTTCTGGCGTTACAAAAAAAGATTTAGACAAAGCAGAACAAAGAAAGATTGCTGAATATGTCGCAAAAAAAGAAGCGGAAAAACCAACTGGTGATATGGAAAGTTGGGCTGGGAAAACAAATATTCAGATTGCTGACGAACAATTACAAAAAACATTAGTGCCAATATTTAATGAATTACAAAAATTAACAAATAAAGATGGTGTTATACCAGAATCATCTGATAATGCTGGAAAAGCATACGACCTTGTTAAAAATACTGATTTTAAGCCGATTGTAAATGCTTTATTGCTAAAATATGATATTGACCAAGATTTAGAAAACTGGCTTTACAGTAAAGATATTGCTGATGATTTAATTGGTTATGGTAAAGATGAGAGTTATTATCAGAACAATTTAGATGCGGTTATCCAAGATATGAATGAAGAAGACCCAGATGGCACACCTTTGTTTGGTGTTTTAGACCTTGAAGAAACTACATTTACAAAATCTGATTATAATAAAGATTTACAAAATCTTATGGAAAAATATCAGAAAAGACGTGAAATTGCTTTATATATGACGCCTAAATCTGTTGATGACTTAATAAATAAGATATTCACACATATTGCAATTAAATATATGGATGCAACAGATAATGTAGACTTGTCTTTTGATAAAATATATAAAGAAAAACCTGCACAAGAATTTCTGTTACAAGGAAGTATATCTGGTAAAGGCGATACCGCTCGTGGTGGTTATGACGACCAATTAAAGCGTATTATTTTGGGCGAAAAGTCTGACCTGTCCACAATTCAACACGAATTTGCTCATTACTGGATACAGAATAACTTTAAGTGGGCTCGTTCTGGCTTGGCTTCACAAGATTGGTTGCGTAGATGGCGTGACGTGGAAGAATGGCTTGGCATAGAACCACAAGACCGTTTGTTGTCAAAGTCTGCTTCTGAAAAGTTTGCAAAGGCATACGAACGCTATATCTTGGAAGGCAAGGTTGCACCAGAATTGCAGTGGGCATTTGAAGGTTTCCAGAAAGCATATCAAGATATTTATGAAGATTTGGAAAACGAATATTTTGATTTGTCTGAAGAACTGGCACCAGAAGTTGTTGACTGGTTCAACCGCAACAAAGAACAATCGCCAAAACGCTTGCTTCAAGCAGACGAAAAGAAGTTAGAAAAAGCGCTGACATTGGCTGCAGGCGGTGCAGTTGTAGAACAGACGGGAGACAATACCGTTGTTATGACAGAAAACAACTCCAAGGGTGAACCTGTTGTTACAATGGGCGTAAAACAATCAGAAGTGCCACAGGGTGACAATTTGTTAGTGTATTCTGATAAGACTACTGCATCTAAATTACAACAGTCTGCACGCAAAGTATTTGGTGACAATGTGCAAGTGCAGCAGTTGGCGACACTTGACACAGAAGCAACATTGGAAAACTTTACTAACTGGATTAAGCGCGACAGAGCAGGTGCGTGGGACGCTATGATGAGTCCAAACACAAGCCCGATATATCAGGCATATTTGTATAAGGCTTTTGCACAAGAGGCTATGAACGACGCAAGCTTGGCTGTTGAATTAGCAAATGTTAATATTGCTAAATCTGCTCGTGAAATGGGGCAGGCATTGCAGGCGTTGAACATCAACAACGAAAGTGGCTTTGATATGATGGAAATAATTCGCAACCTTGAAAAGTCCAAAGGCGAAATTTCTCAAGAAGAAATAAATAATTCTATTGCAGAATCGGGGGTATTTGATGTAGAATTATCAGAAGAAGAAATGAATGAAATAGATTCAGAAACAGAATGTAAATTATAAAGGGGAAAGAGATGGTTTGTATAAATCCAGCAAACTTAAAAAAAGAAAAGCAGGCATTGGCAGAAATGGGCTTTAAGCCAAGCCAGTTGCATAAAGCATTTACAAGCACACAAGAACGTATAAAATTCTTGACCGAACAATTTGGTAGCGAAGCACAAGCGGAATACTATAATAATAAATATGAAAAATTTATCTTAAACAAACAAAAAGACAAGTTGAAAGAATGGGCAAAAAAGTCTATCAAGAAAGGTATTGACAATTCTACTAAACAAAGTTTGCTTGATAAGATAGATAGTTTATCAAAGGTATTGGGAAATACAAGTGCTGATAAACCTTTCTTAAATGGGCTTGTAAAACAGAAATTAGGATTTTATGTAACACAAGAAGAAGCCAATAAGATTAAAGAATTAAACGACAATATTATAGAATCAAAACGTCAATTACTTGAAGCGATGCCTGACTATTTAACATACAATCAGGAACAATATGCAAAAGCATTATCTGACGAAAAGAATTATGAACTTATAAAAGATTTGGCGGTTCGCATATCTCTTATGAAAGAAGTGTATGACGAAGCAAAAATCGGTGCAGATAAAGCAGAAAGATTAGGCAAAGCATTTACAAAATTTACTTTTCGTGGCAAAGAAACATCTCTTGGTGAAGCATTAACAACTATTGCTGGAAATGTAAAGTCATTAAAAGCGTCTTTTGATATTTCTTGGGGTCGTCAGTTGACATCTGCATTCTTGTCGGGTGATTTAACAATAGCAAAAGCGGCAGGCAAGGGCTGGAAAGAAGGTTTAGATGCTTGGGGAAAAGTTGTAGATTATGCAAAGACCGAAGAAGAAAGAGCAAATATGATTCGTTTGCTTGAGGGTTTACTTATGGTAAGACCTAATGCTTTGAACGGAAATTATGCTCGTCTTGGTGTTGCGGTAGGTATGCGAGAAGAAGCGTTTCCTGAATCTGTAACAACAAAAATACCTGTATTAAAGAACATATTTATTGCTTCTGATAAGGGCTTTAATATTGCTATACAGACGGCTCGTGCAGAAATCACAGACGCACTGATAGATATGGCAAATGGCGATATTGGTATGTTAAAGGAACAAGAAGCAGGACAATTCGTAAATGAATTGACAGGTCGTGGCAAATTGCCTTTTAACAACCCAAATACAGAACGTGCCGTAAACGCTTTGTTGTTTGCACCCAGATATTTAGCCAGTCGTATTGCTCAGATATACAATATAAAATATTTTGGCAAAATGGTATTAAATAAAATATCAGGCAAAGAAACTGGTATGATAGACAAACTTCGTGCTAAATCTAGTTTTGCTCAGTTGGCGTTATTTGCTGCTTTAATTCCAGCAATAAAAGGAATCTTACGTGGTATGGATGACGATGACCCGCACGGCGACGACTTTTGGGAAAGATTCTTCTCTGCTTATGAAATGAGAACAAGCGACTTTGGTAAGATTGTTTTGGGTGACACCCGTATTGACTTATCGGCTGGGCTTGATGGTTTGATTACTTTGGCAGCCAGAGTTGTTTCTGGAAAGTCCGTATCTGTGTCGGGCGTAAAACGTGATAAGAACTGGTCAGACGTTATTGGTGCATTTGGCGAAGGTAAATTATCTCCAGCAGCAAGATTAGTTATAGATAGTTGGAGATACTTAAATGCTGAACCATTTGATAAAAATGCACCATACGCTAAAAACTTTATGTATCAACCTATAACTGCTCGTGGGCTTTTATCAGACACTTTATTGCCTATCTCTGTTGAAAACTTGACAGAACTGACTATGCCGACAGAAAGCAAAACAGCACAGATTGCTGGTATTGTAGCGGATATTATTGGTTTAGGTGCAAACACTTATGGAATTGCAGAGAAAGACCTTGGCAAGTCTGATGAATTGAAAGAAACAGAATTTGAGTTGGCTTGGAAGTTAGACCGCAACCCAGCAGATATTGCACCAAGTTCTCAATCTTCTATTATGAAAAACTTGTCTGGTGCTAAAAAAGAAAGAGCCGTTGCGGACTTCTCAAAACAATATAACGAACAAGCAACAAGACTTGTTAAAAGTTCTGCGTTTAAGCGTATGACACCAGAAGAACAATCAAATGCTTTGACCAAAGTTAGACAAAGTGTAAACGCTAATATCAAGAAAAAATATGGCTTGAAATAAAAGGGCTTTTGTGATATTATAAAAATAACAATAAGGTAAGATAAAATGTCGTTGGCTTCTCCATATCAAGAACAATATTATGTAGCAGACGGTGTAACAACATCGTTTGCTTTTGGACAAGGCTTTACAGCACTTAATGAAATAGATATTAAGTGTATTATATACTTTGAAGATGGTACAGATTGCGTACCTGTTTTTAATGTAAATACGGTCACTGGATACATAAATATTGTTACATTAACAAAGCCAGACGGAACAGTTCTTACAGTTCCACCAGCGGGTTCTATTGTTAGAATATTTAGAGATACACCAGAAGCACAAAATGTTACCGCTTCACAATTGCAGAATTACACAGCAAAACAATTAGAAAGAGTATTTGATTCTATTGTTGCTATGATTCAAGAAATTTCATATTCTGACCAACATAAGACAATTCGTCTGACAGAAACACAGCGTGATATTGCTATTGACTATCTACCAAATGATAAAGACCAAGCGGTTATTTATTGGGATATGGAATCTCGTAAGTTAATGCCAGCGGGCTTTGGACAAAATCAAGTTGTAAAGTCAGATGGTATTGAATGGTTGGTATATAATCAATCAGAAGGTAAAATATACTATGTTCCACGTGAAGGTGGAAACCCTATTCCAGTTGGTAAAGCAACAATTCATAATGATTTGTCTGGAAGAAACGCACCAGATTGTCACCCTGAAAGTGCTATTACTGGCTTGACACAAGATTTACAAGAGTTACGTGATAAAGACCTTGCTTTAGATGAAGACGTACAGACAGCATTAAATCGTTCACAAGAAGCAAAAGATACCGCAGACGAAGCAAAAGAAACAGCAGAATATGCTCAAAGTCAAGTTGCTGAAGCAAAAGAAATAGCAATAGATGCTAAAGAAACAGCAGAAAGTATTGAAGATATTGCACAAGAAGCATTAGACAAATCTTCTGAAGCAGTAGATAAAGTAACACAAGAAATAACAGACAGACGAGATGCTGATAGTGCTTTGCAAGACCAAATAACTATTAACAAAGGCACTATGGACACCCATATTGCCAATACAAGCAACCCACACCAAGTGACGAAAACACAGGTTGGTCTTGGTAATGTTGATAATACAAGCGATTTAGACAAACCTATTTCAACAGCTACACAAAACGCTTTGGATACAAAAGCAAATAATACCAATAGAGTAAATGGTGCAGCATTATCAAATTCTGCATCTGTGTTTTACGGAACGTCTAGCACTGCCGCTGCGACAGTTGACAAAGTGGTAAGTGTTCCAAGTATAACAACATTGGATGTTGGAACTGTTATTGTAGTTCAGCCAACTGTCACATCAACAGTTGCAAATAGCACAATTAAATTGAATAATTTTTCAGCATATCCAATGAGATATAACAATGCGGCAATCACAACGTCAACTGATAGCATTGTATGGAACGCTGCTTATCCATCTGTTTGGGTATTTGATGGAACATATTGGCGTTTTGTTGCACACGGTATAGACAGTAATACGACATATAGCACTATGTCGGCTGCCGAAGGAATAACAGGAACGGCAACAAGTAATCGTGTTTTACAGGCTGTCAATCTGAAACAGATTATTCAAGGCACAACATTGACAGATATAGATGTTGCGACTACTGGTGCTGTGACAGATGCCGATAGTATAACAAGTGGCATTGGTAAATTACAAGCAACAAAAGCAGATAAATCTGAAATTCCAACTGTCAATGATGCTACTTTAACAATACAAAAGAACGGCACAAGCGTTGCTACATTTACAGCAAATGCTTCATCTAATGTTACAGCAAACATATCTGTTCCAACAACTACAAACGACCTTACAAATAATAGTGGCTTTATCACAAGTTCTGATATACCTGTAACAGACGTTACTGTTGGTGGAACAAGTGTTGTATCTGCTGGTGTGGCTGTTGTTCCTGCAATTCCAACCGTCAACAACCCGACAATAACAATTACACAAGGCGGTGTCACAAAAGGTTCTTTTACATTGAACCAAGCAACAGGTGACACTATTCAACTTGACGCTGGTGGTGGAGTTGGCAACATTGACAACATTACAATCACAACAAACGCAGATGACAAAATCCAAGCGGTTGCAACAGTAAATCAAAACACAACGACAGGTGCAACAAACCCTATATATGATTGGGTTGGAACATTTGAAGAATATCAAACACAGAATATAGCGACATTACACCCTGATTGGTTGTGTTTTATAAAAAACAAACCAGCATTAAATCGTTATCTGGTAGAAGCACAATACCCAACAGCAGAAAATAATTATACTTGGTATTTCTTGTATAATGATGGTTGGGTTGAACAAGGCGGTTTTTGTAATGCAACACAATATAACGACACTACTGTAAATGTTACATTTCCTATACCTATGGCTGATACAAATTATGCTGCTATTGCAAACCCAAACACCCCAGACCATCAAGCAACTTGGGCTATATCAGCACGATGCGCTGTAAAAACAACAACAAATATGTGTGTGCACGGTTCTAACAACGCAAATTCTGCTTATACGGGTGTTTGTGTTTGGGAAGTTAAAGGTTTGGCAGCATAAAAGGAGTAAATTATGTCAATACAATTAAAAATACGTAGAGGAACAGCAGTTCAGAATGATGCTTTCACAGGTGCGGAAGCAGAATTGACATACGATACGACAAACAAAGGCTTGCGTATTCACGATGGCACAACACAAGGCGGATACAAAGTTCCTGTTTTAGTTGAAGTACAAAGACCAGCATTATCTAACAACTATACTTGGGCAAGAAGATATAGTGATGGCTGGGTTGAACAAGGTGGTTTTATTGACGGTGGAACAACTGGTTGGGAAACAGCAACTATAACATTCCCGTTTGAAATGTCTGATACAAATTACCAGTTATTTTGTTTAGGAAACTGGTCAGATGCTCAATCAAGTTCCTGTCAAGTAACAGCAAAAACAACAACAGGTGCAACAATAAGACACGCAAACAACACAACTACTGTTCAGAAAACAGTATGGTATACGTGTGGAATAGGTGCATAAGGATAAGTTATGAGTGTAGAACAAGGAAATAATATCATAAATGATTTGCAGATAGATGGCAAAAGAATTGAATATGTTATTCAAGGCTCAGATATTATTTACCCTTACAACCCTGAATTATGGACAAAATCGGGAAAACA
>Ga0326513_10000134_pt1 | contig 58227 bp, 62 predicted proteins | sample 2_2465_0518_D_FD_203654 | JGI IMG/M metagenome (GOLD analysis project Ga0326513, IMG submission 203654) | Bovine rumen microbial communities from UC Davis, California, United States - 2_2465_0518 | ecosystem: Host-associated > Mammals > Digestive system > Stomach > Rumen | place: USA... | reverse complement strand
TAAGTGCTGATAATTCTAAATATATTGTTAATGGTAATAATATTACATATGATTCAGAAGCAGGCTCTTATATTATGTTAAGTTCAAGTGGAGATCCTTATTTTAGAATTCATTATCAATATATAGAAAATCCAAATTCTGGATATACTGATTCTCAAGTTTGGAAATCAGTTGATGAACAAGGAGTTTATATAAATAAAAATGTTGATTTAATAAATATTTCGCATTCGGATTTTTCTATAATGTCAAGAGATTACTAGGCTCCAACAGGAAAAGCGATTGGCCGAGGTATTTATTTTGATTTAAGCGGTAATAAAGTTTTAGGCACAGATATAAGTAATAAATCAATAAAAGGTTCTACAATAGAGGCTTATAGTTTTATTCTTGATGCTTATCGGCCAGGTTTAATAAATAGAGATATTCGTTCAAGAATTAGAATAAATTCTTCTGCTACTGGAATGAGGAATGAATCTCCAGTATATGCTATTGTGCCGAATTAGGATTTTTTATTACGTAATAATAATTCTTTGTCAGAATATGAAATTCAGCATTAGATAGATGTTTATAGACAACAATATCCTAATGAATCATTAACAGATACGGCAAATCGTTTTACTTCTATTAACAATATCTCTCCAGTTAAGATAGTAACTGGAGTTGAGTATGATGATCCTTTTATTGTTGGAGGATTGTTTAGTGTAAGTTGGTCTGGTAAAGTAAATGCTGATTATCTTGTTGCGAAACAAGGTGGCAGAATTGGACCTTTTGTGTTATGTTCAAATGCATTATATAGTAATAATGGTATTTTATCTAACGGTCAACCATTTTATAATAGCAGTGGTTCAATAAATGAAGAACCTCAACCTTATGGAGTTTATTTAGGCTCTGATGGCATGAGTATTAGAGATAAATTTGTTATGTATAAGATGCCTATAAATAAAATTAAAAGTGATAAAACAAATTTAAACAATAATGATACTCATAAATTAAGAATTCCTTTAGGTTATAATATAAATACAAAAAAACAAGAATTTACTGATGTAAAAGATTTTGTAACTACTGGTTATTATACAAATAAAGAAATAGGAGAATATTTTCTTAATTGTAGTGGAACTTATGATTAGGTATTTAAAACTGTAAATGATAATATTTTTGCTTTAGGAAATTTAAGTTTTTATTTAAATGGTAATTCTGTATTAAATGGAGTTACTGCTATGAATGGAAATACTTATATTTTTGGTCATTTATAGGTTGGAGAATATTTATCAATTCTTGGAGAAGAAACTACAAATACTAATAATTCAGTAGTATTATATGCTAATACAAGTGTTTGGGGTATTTTTAGAACTACTGGAAAAACTTATATTGGTGATCAAGATACTAAATGGGCAAATAATGAAGATGTTTTAAGAGACGATAGTAGACAAATAATAGATAATGATCGCCTTGGAGCAATTATTTATAGAAATACTTATATTACAGGATTTTTAAAAGTTGCTGGAGGTATGGTTGTAGGTGATGCTACACCGACTAATGCTATAGAATATGATAGTAAAAAACTTACAAGTGATTTTACTGCTTATGTAAAAAATGCTAAATTTTTTGGAGATTTAGAAGTTGCAGCAGGATTTGTTGCAGGTAGTTTAAATACAGATGAACCTATTGGAGAAAATTTAGCAAGAGTTCCAAAATATACTCCTAATATTAATAATAATTCTATATCATTAAATTTAAGTTATGTAAATGGTTCGGGAATTTAGTCAAAATATATCTTTTTAGGTAGATCTCCTTAGAAGATTAATAATTCATCAAATTAGAGTGATTTAATTATTTATGCTAATACTACATAGTATGGTAATTTTATTGCTGGTATTAATGGATAGTCAGTAGAATTATATGCCAATGAAAATGGTGCTGGTTCTTATGGTTATATTAAATTAAATAAAAATGGTATTAGTATATTAACAGGAGAAAATTAGCCGTTTGAATTAAAAACAAATGGAGGAGATATTACAATAGATGGAACTAATTCTTCTTATGGAGGTAATATTTATTTAAAAGCTGGTACTGGAAAAAATAGAGAACTTCATATTACTGGCGGAGATAATGATTATATTAAATTTAATGAAGGAGCAATGTCTATTTCTGCAAGAGGTTCTATAGAGTTAAAAGCTGAAGAAGCATCATTTTCTTTATCTAATAATATTATGACTCTATCAAATAATGTAGGAAAACTTGAATTTGAAGATTCTGCTTTAACATTATCTGGGGGGAATGGAGAACTTAAATTTAATTCAAGTGGATTTTCTTTAAAAGGTGGAAATGCTTCTTTAACCGGTAATTCAGATAATAATTTTACTTTAAGTGGAGATACTACTATTGAAGGTAATATTTATGCTCATAATCTTAAATTAGATAATAACGGGGTAGTAATGAATAGTAATGATTATACTCCAACTGCGACTTCTAATGGTTTAGGTTTTAGTAATGGTGGAAATAATTCTGCTGCTCCTACGTTGTGGCTTGGAGGATGGACTGTTGTTGGAGGATGCTTATAGAGTGATAGTAATAATCCTGAGATAAAATTAGATCCTTCAACTGCTACTATTTATTTTGGATCTGATTATATTGATGGAAGAGGAGCCGGAGGGACTAATGATAAAGGCTTAAGACTCTATGGAGGAGTATCTATTCATTATACAACTACTAATAATCATTATTTTTAGATAGGTGATGATCTTAAAGTAAGTATAGGTTCTTAGAATATGGTTATTTCTGAAAATGTATCTATAGGACACGGACAAGTTTCAGGAGGAGGAGGAAGCAATGCTACTAGTTATAGTTTTTCAATAAATGGTCAATCATTAGGTAAATTAGCATTTGCGGATGACATAAAAAAAAAGTTTAAATTAACTCTTTCTCAAATGAATTCTAGTGGAGGAACAGAATATTTTACATAGATAGAAGGTAAAAATATTTATTTAGCAAAAACAGGAATAATTAATAAATTTTATTTTATAACTACTAATTTTCCAACTCTTTATATAAAAAATAAAAGTTTAGATACTTTATATAAATTAAAAGCACGACAAACTCCTATATATAGTGATGTTGAAGGAACAATTTATAAAAAAGATTTCTCTAAAACTATCTATGTAGAAAATTGGGTATATGGAATAAGATACTATAAAGGGAGTGATACAACACGTTATTTTAATTTTAGTTATGAAGTTGATGATTTTGGACAATTATATAATAAATCGAGTTGGATTAGCGATTCCCCAGAGGGAATGGAATGGGAACCTTTTAATACTTTTATTAAAGATGATTATATTGATTTAAGAGAAGAATATGGCTATTCATCAACAACTTTAGCTGAAGTTGGAACTTCAGCAGATATTACTGATATTGCTGATGAAGTAACTCTTGTAGGAAGCGGGGGTTATTTTAAAGAAAAAGATATTATAAATGATAATTTAACTGAAGGTAAAGTTACTGATGTAGTAGATTAGAAAAAAATAACTTGGCAAATAAACGGTTCTACAACAAAAGAAATTACTTTAGAAGCTAATGAAAGTGGAACTCAAAATGTTGATACTATAGATATTGTTAATAGTGATTTTAATTATAATTCAGTTGCATTATCATTAACTTCTGCTAATATATAATAAAAAAGGAGAAAAAGGATTATGAAAGTAACAAAAATAATGAAAAATTCAGAAATTTATACAACAGCGGAAAATTTTCTTGTAGCATTTCCGCAGAATGAAGAAGGAAAAATTCCAGTGAAAGCGCTTTTCCTTCTTAGAAAAAATATTAAAACATTTGTGGATTTGGCACAAGAAATTGAAAAAACTCGTACAGAAATTATTCAAAAATATGGTACTCCTAGTGAAGAAGATCCAGATAAATATGAGTTTAAAGATGAAAATATTGAGTTAGTAAATAAAGATTTAAATGAACTTGTTGATTGTGAACAGGAAGTTTCTTATTATACTTTCTCTCTTGATTCTCTTGGAGATGTTGAATTAACAAATGCTCAAATGGACGCCATTATAGATTTTATTGATTATGAAGGAGAGTAATAAATATGGCTAAATTGTATCCTCCCAATATTGAAGGGACAATTCCAGCCTTTTACACAGAAGGGGGGGCTACTATGTTAGTAGTCCCTTTTTCTATGAATAGAGCAGTAGGGAAAAGCGAAGTTTATGGATTTTCATTAAAACTTAAATATGTAGATGGAAGCATTATAGATACTTATTAGGTATTTAATAGTAATGTTATAATATCAAATTCTGATGCTTATAATATATCAGAAGGTTCTTTTTATGATCTTGAAAAATCTTTAGAAGTATCTTTTAATGTAGATTCATCTTTATTTAATATAGGTCAATATTATAAAATACAACTTGCTTATATTGATGAAAATAATCAAATTGGTTATTATTCAACAACTGGAGTAATAAAATATACTTGTAAACCAATAGTAGAAATTGCTGGTTTAACAGGAGAAATTAATGCTCATACTTATGAATATGTTGGTGTATATAGTCAATATCAAAAAGACCCTACTGAGAAAGTTTATTCAAGTCGTTTCTTACTTACTGATGCTAATGGTATAGTTATAAAGGATACGGGATATATGCTTCATAACACAACTGAAGATGAACTTCCTTATGAATCAAGAGAAGGGTTTAAATGGGCAAAAGATTTAAATCCAAATCTTGTATATTATATAACTTATCAAGTAAAAACAATGAATGGTTTGGAATGTTCTTCAAATAGATATAGAATATGTCAATTACGATTAGCAGGTAATTAGATTGATATAAAATTAAATGCAGCTTTAGATTATGAGAATGGATATATAGGATTATCTTTTATATGCGATGAACCTATTATATCTGGAACTTTTTTAATAAGTAGGGCTTGTTCTAAAGACAATTATCAATGGAATGAATTAAAACGATTTGATGTTCAATCTTTAATTCCAAAAGAATGGAGTTTAAAAGATTGTACTATAGAACAAGGTTATACTTATCAATATTCACTACAACAATATAATGCTTATGATATATATAGTGAAAGAGTTCTTTCACAAGAAGTATTTGCCGATTTTGAACATGCATTTTTATATGATGGAATTCGACAATTTAAAATAAAATTTGATCCAAAAATTACTAATTTTAAAAATAATATTCTTGAAAATAAAATAGATACAATAGGAAATAAATATCCTTTTATTTTAAGAAATGGTAATATTAATTATAAAAGTTTTGATATTCAAGGTTTGATATCTCTTCATTCAGATTATGATGGATTGTTTATATCACGAGATAAATATAAATTAGATGATTTTGAATTTACAACAAATTTAACAAGTAATAATATAGCTTCTGAAAGATATTTTAAACGGCAAGTTCAAGATTGGTTAAATGATGGGAATCCTAAATTATTTAGATCTCCAACAGAAGGAAATTTTATAGTTCGTATTTTAAATGTAAATTTAACTCCCGAAGATAGATTAGGTAGAATGATACATATATTTAAAGCTACTGCTTATGAAATTGAAGAATTTTCTATTGAAAATCTTGAAAAATATAATATTATAGATTCTCGTGAAAATTTATCAACTCTTACAAGATTATCTACTGTAAATTTAATAGAATTTAGTAAATAGCATTCTAATATTAACAGATGGATATCAGTAAATAGTTCTCGTAAATGCTATAGTATTAAAATTCAAGATTGTATGCCGGGAACTATTTTTAGAATAGATGGTAATGAAATTATGATTGGAGCAACTGGTGCTTATATGGTTAAAAGTGAAAATGGATTTTCTTCAGTTGAAATTAAACCTTCTGATTTTTAGGATAATCCTTATTCATTTCCAATTTTAACCTATAGTTATCAAACAAAAGCAATAAGTGTATTTGGAGTTATTTCAGATATTAATATTATAGATGTGCCAATTTAGCAATGGATCGGAAAAAAAGAAAGATTAAATATTTTAGATAATATAAAAGATATAAGAACAACAATATCTTCTTTAGAATTAATCAGATTTAAAAAGAAAGATATTGGACAAGTTTATGTAGATTGTTCTAAACCTCATTTATTTGATATAAATGTTCAATATAAATATTATATTGATGAAAATCTTACTGAAGAAATAAAACTTGATTCTTTATCAAAAATTAATTTATATCAAATAAGATGTAAACGTAGTGATTATCGTGATTATTATCAAGAAGGTTATTATATAGATAATCAAAATGAAATATTTGCGCCTTTTACTAATTATATTTTAGATGGTAATACTAAATAGATTTATCCTATTACAGATGATTTATTTACAATTATTTTAAATAATGATTCTGAAATTGATTTAACTGAAATTGAAAAATTTGAAGTTCAAGATGTAAATGCTATATCATCAATTATAATTAATTTAGGAATAATTGCCGAAATAGGATATTCTAAACAAATTAGTTCATACTATTTTGAAGATGATAATAATGCGGCGAAAAGTTTAAAAAATATGTTACAAAGTTATGAAAATTCTATTGTAAAATTTAAAAATGCTTTTGTTTCTTCTTCTGCTATTGGAAAAATTGGCCGAATGACAGACTATGAAATAGATAATTATTCAGGAACATTAAATAATTTGGCAATAGAAATAAAAGAAAAATATAGTGCTATTTTATCAGTTCTTAATAGTGCTATTATAGAATATAAGGAGCATAATGGATTACAATGAAAAAGAACCCTTTATTAGATAAAGATTTTTTAAAGGCTCTTGATGATGAAAACCAAAGAGAAATATTTGTGAAAATTGCTTCTTTGACATTTGATGAAGATCCTATTGAATTCATTACTGGACGTGCGATAGGTGGAAGTATTAACATAGATGGTAGTTCTTCTACTCGTCGCACTTGCTCCATTACTTTAACGGCAAAGGAGTTAAATATTCATGATTTTTATTGGGGACTTAATACTAAAATTAGAGTCTTTATAGGATTAGAAAATAATATAGATAAACAATATGATGATATCATATGGTTTAATCAAGGAATATATTTAATTACTGATTTTTCAACAAATCAAACAACAAATAATTATACTATATCTATTCAAGGTAGAGATAAAATGAGTCTTTTAAATGGAGATATAGGAGGAATTATTACTTCTTTAACTGCCGATTTTGGCAAGGTGGAAAATGTTGATGAAAAAGGTAATATTACTATTACATCTCTTCCTCTTAAAGAAATTATTACAGAAGTAGTTCATACTTGGGCTAGAGAACCTTATCAAAATATTATAATTGAAGATTTAGATGAAGTTGGTCTTGAACTAATGGAATATAGAGGTGAAGAACCTATGTATTTTTTAGTAAATGATAAAACTAATGAAGTATCAAATATGATATTATCATCTGAACTTTCTTTTCATAAATATTATTATAGTGCCGATGGTGGTAAAACTTATTCATCAGGTAATAATAAAATTAGCCTAGATAATGAGGCTTTTATATATGATACAAGAACTGAATTTTATGATGTTCAAACAACTCCTACTCATGTAAAAGATGATTAGGGAGAAACTTATACAGTTATAAAATGTTCCTATGGTGAAACAATAGGATTTAGAGAGACTGATTTAACTTATGCCGGAGAGTTAATCGGCAATGTTGGTAATTCAATAGTTCAATCTTGTCTTGAACCTATTAAAAATATGCTTGGTAATTATGAATATTTTTATGATATAGATGGACGTTTTCATTTTAGGCGTAAACCTACTTTTATTGATATCTCTTGGAATAGTCTTATAAAAGAAGATGATACAGAAGAAATATATGCTGATTCAAAAGCATTTACGTCTTAGGTTATTTATTCTTTTGAAAATGCCAATCTTATTACTTCATTTTAGAATAAACCTCAATTTTCTAATTTAAAAAATGATTATTCAATTTGGGGAACTAAAACTACATCAGGTAATAATACTTATCCAGTTCATCTTCGTTATGCTATAGATAAAAAACCTGTTTATTATAAAAATTATGATGGACAAATTTATAGTACAAAATATAAAAGTTTAACAACATTAAAGCAAGAATATGAAAAAGTTCAATCTTCAATGATTGATTCAATTTTATCTCAACATAAAAAAATGGAATTACCAGATGGATTAAATTATCCAGGTTCTCTTTGGTGGAATATGCGAGATTGGGGAGAACTTTATTATATGATTGCTGGTGAATATCCAGATAAAGGTATTGGTTAGTATAGTCAAGATTATGATCATATAGATCTTGAAAGATATTTTCCTGGAGGTATTCATTGGGATGCATCAAGGGATTTACATATTTTTGATGTTCAAAATTTAGATGATGGTAATTTAAATGGTCCATTAAAGTCAACAGTTCATAATCCCTATTGTAGTCATAATTATTGGAGTTATTTTGTAATTTAGGGAGAAACTTAGAATTTTACTTCTTATATTTATAATCCTGTTTTTCCTGAAGTACAATAGAAACAACTTGAGGAATAGGCTTTTGAATATTATCAAGAATATAATAATTATAATTGTGATTGGAGAGAAATAATTTATTAGATGGCAAAAGATTATCTTAAATATGGACATAAGCAAGATTTTTTTTATAATATTGCTTAGAATAATTCTGATTATTATCCAACGGGATATACAGGATATGAAATGTATTATACTGATATTATTTCTTTTTGGAGAGAAATATATAATCCAGAATTTGATTTTGATTTATAGAGTGTTTCTATTACAAAAGCAATGTTTGATAAAAATCCTAGTGAGTATTATTGGCTTGATTAGTGTGAAGATGATGTAGCTTTTGATTATAATATAAATTATTTTACAAAATCAGGATATGAAGCATATGATAGAGCTTATCCAACAGAAGAATAGTATAATTTGAATCCTAATAAATATTATATGTTAAGGCAAGGAAAAAATGGATAGTTTGATAGAAAAATAGATTATTTTATTTTATTAGAAGATACTTATAATAAATAGAAATATTCAGCAGTAACTGTTGATACTATAAGAGATATTATTTATACGAATGATACTAATACAGTTTTTTATGTAAAATCAGAGAATGCTTATTATCATTATATACAACAAAAAGTAGGATCAAGTTATACTTATAGTTTAGAAAAAATTATAGGTATTACTAATGTTTCAAAATATCTTAAAACTAAAAATCCTGAATTTGGATGGCATAAAGATATAATAGAAAATCCTACAAATGTAAATTTTTGGTTTGATTTTTTAGATAGTGCTGATGGTTCATTATCAGCTTATAATGTAAGAAATATCGGAAATAGGCCAAAATCAATTAATGATAATAATATAAAGTCTATTTATTATAGGGAAACTCCAACGATAATTTTTTTAGATTCTGATTTAGAAGAATCAGAAAAATCTAAATAGAAAAAATTAAAATTGGGTTACACTTTTATTTTATTCCCAAAATATATGGCTCCATTATTTACAGTTAGTACATAGAAAAAATGCTCTAAAGATGTTTTAGAACAGTGGCTATATGATTATACTAAATGCACATAGTCAGTAACTATTACTGCTTTACCTGTTTATTATTTAGAACCAAATACAAGAATTTTTATTTATGATAAAAATAGTGGAATAAATGGAGAATATATAATAAATAAAATTAGTTATCAACTTACTTATAATAGTACAATGAATATTTAGGCTATTAAAGCAATTGATAAAATATATTAATTGAGATAAAGGAGAATAAAATGTCAAATACAATACGGCAATATAGATTTTATGGAGTAAATTCTAATAAAAATTATAATATAAATAATGTAGAAGATTTAATTACTGGAAATTTTATATCAGGATATGCTCCTATAGTTTCACTTGGTATTCAAGCATTGCCAGGAACTTGTTTTTATTTAAATGATTCTATTGAACCAATTATAATTGGAGAAAGTGGAATATTTGAAATTGAATTAAAGGGAGTTATTGAAATTTCAAAGATTCAATTTGATTGTGTTTCATTAGACACTATTGCTAAAAATCAAAGTGCAATACTTATTATAGATACTGTCTATATAAGTCCAGAAGAAGGAGGCTCTTAATAAAGATGGCAACCAATAAAATAAAATAGTTCCGTTATTATTCAGAACCCATTGAAGCAACAAATATTTCAAAAAATTATCCAAAATATATCTCAATAAATGGAGAAAATGTTTTATTAAACGCTTCTCATTTTATTAGCGGTGAAGTATTTAAAATTTATACTCCAATGGTTCAATTAGGTATTTAGTCCTTACCTGGAACTGAAATATACATTAATGGCAGTGAAGAACCTATTATAATAGGTTTAACTGGTATTTATGAATTAGATTTAGCTTTAAATACAAAAATAACTTAGTTACGTTTTAGTAATAGTAGTATGGAAAGCATAAAAAATAATAATAATGCTTATCTTATAATTGATTGTGTTTATGAAGAATAGCAACAAGAGGAGATAGAGGAGGTGTCATAATTGAGTTTTTATGGAAATATAACTAATACTTCAAGAACTACTTTTCAGTTTGATAAAATATATCCAAGTCGTTATGCCATGGATACTCATAGTTAGGTTGATGGCATATATGCTGGACGTTATGTATTAGTAGAATATGATAATGAAATAAGTGAAATAGATTATGATAAAGGCTGGTATTTAATTAGTAATGGATAGCGACATATTCCTTACGGAAGCATTGATTCTTGTAAGGAAGGTGAAAATAATTATTTATATTTTAACGGTCCTGTTGAAAATACTCACTATACCGCCGAAGATATAAATGTTTCAGTATTATATTTTGCTCCTCATAAACATTTTACTATTTTAAATGATAATATGATTTATATTAAAGTAAAGAAAAATGGTTCATATACTGAAGTTTCATAGCAAGAATTTGAAGAACAATATGATGAAAATGATATTCCACCACATGTACATATTGCGAATAATATTGTTCATTTTGATAATATTGAAATTTTTCCTGATGAAAATACTTATATATATGCTAAAGTTTTACCGGGTCAAAAATATCAGTATAATGAAAAAGGAGAATTATGGTCTGTAAATAATAGTGACACTTTTATTATAAGAATTGATGAAGTTATTTATACTTTTAAACAAATGACTCAATTATCTAATTCTACTTCTTCTTATCTTGCTAATTTTAATATAGATATTTCATATTATAATACTTCAAGGGGCTATGATTCAACAGTCTGGCAAAAAGTTTATTCAAACGGTATTGAAAAATATGTTATGATTGCCGAATTGAATACAGTTGTTCCTACTTTTGGAGTTACAGCTGATGCTCCATCAATGTTGCCGATTGCTCCTCATTTTGGTGCTGATACAACTAATGTATATTATGATTTGCATTGGCAACCAAGTTGGGGTTTTAGAATTAAAGCGGCAAATAATTTATGGAATGTTTCTTAGATTGAGCCTAATGGAAAATTAGTTTTAAGAAATGAAAATGATATATAGTCATAGATAAATAATATTAGAACTAGAAAAAATGATAGTGTTTTTTATCCTAGTGATTAGTTTATAACTTGGAGTTAGACTTTTGAAGATAATACTTTAACTGGAGATTCAGAAAGAAAAACATTATATTACAATAGTGAAACTCAAAAATGGGGTCAAGATTCATCTTCTTAGATACCAGCAGCAATATATTTTAATAAAGATGGTTTCAATTCTAGTGAAATTTCATATAGTAATGATTTGATTAGTGAAGAATCAAAAACTTCAACATGGGGAAAATATAGACAAATAATTGCTAATTCTAATTGGAAAAATAATGATGCTATTACTATTACTCCTACTGGAATTAGTGGTAATAATTATAATTCTCACGATGGAACTTTTGATAATAAACCACAAGAAGATATCCAAGAACTTTCTATTATGTTACCAAGTGTCGGTGATACAATGGCAAGAATTTGGGATTTAGTTTATGGTGGTCGTGATACTACAGAAGGTATTAAATTAACAAATCTTCGTAATAAAGATATCGCATGGGAAAATGCAAAAGCAGAACCCTCCAGAAGAGGACTTAGATTAGTTGGTCAAGGTGGAGATGAATATAATACTGCTGAAGTAGATACTTTAGCTGGGGCTATTAATACAGCACATGATTTAATAGGTATGATTATTTCTTCTAATTCAAATGAAGAATTACAAGATTTAGAAAGACTTGATAAAAATTATATTTATTATAATACTGACCTTAAAAAATATTTTAGAAAACATGAAACTTATGATTTTGAAGAAGTTGAAAATTCTAATTTTGTTTATGATATTTTTTCTTCTAATACATTATCACAAGAAGAAATAGATAAAGGTTTATATTATATTTATGATAATGTAAATAATACTTATGTATTAGCTACTGTATATAGAGAAGGAACTCAATATTATACAAAAAGAGTTAGAACTCCATATAGTGAAGTTGAATATGAATTATATGATTTTCCATATACTGATAATGAAGGAAGAACATATCGTTGGTATCAAGATTATATTAGTGATAATGTGCAGCATATTGATAATTTAGATGATCCAACTGTAAAAGATTTGCGAAGTGATTATATTTATGATTCAGAATATCATCCGGATAGAAGTTATTATTATATTGAACCAGAACCAGTAACTCTTACAGCAAATTATTCACCAAAAAAATATTGGTATAAAACTAAGAATAATGATATTAATATTTTTAAACTTGATATGGAAGAAGAATAGACTCATAATAGAGCATATTATACTTTTAATCCAAGTTCTTTAATTCGTTGCCCAAGTACTACAATGGTTTATGTCCCTGGAGTTTATTATTTTAAAAGATAGAATTCTAATGATGAAAATTCTTATTCATATGAATTAGATATTAGTGAAAATAGAAGTCAAAATTATTCTTATGGAGTAGGGGTTTATAAAGATCAGAGTAATTCAGTAGTATATTATCAATTAAATATTATTACTATTAAAAATGCTAGCGGAGAAGAAGTTCTTTATAGAGTTATATATGAATATGAAGATGTTGGTACATTAACAGCAGGAGAATTTTTAACCGATATTTATTATTATAAAGATAATAATAATGAATATCAATTAGCTACTGAATATGTTGAAGGACAATATTATTATTACAGAAAAACGACATATGAAAAAACCGATGGAAATTAGGTAGATGTTGAAGTTTTAAAAGAATGGTATGAAAATGATTTAATTTTACATCGTGCTGAAACTTTTTATACAGTAATAAAAGATACTAATAGTGATATTATTCAATTAACTGAACTTACAAAATAGACTTTGTTAGATAGGCGTGATTAGATTTTTAATCAAGAAATATATGTTTTTGGTTAGACTGGTCAATATGATAGACCTTATTTAACAATAAATGAAGCTGAAGAAGAAAATATTATTACTTTATAGAATGATTTTTATTAGAGTAATACATATCATTATATGAGAAATGATACTTATATTCTTGATACAAATTCTCAATATACTAAAGATAGACAATATTATATTATAGATAAACCTCCTTTAAGATTAAATAGTAATATACATTTTTATGAAAAAGATAAATATTATACAGAAACTCAAGATGAAGAAGGATTTGAATTAGTTTCATCTCAAAAGATGCCTGAAAATATTACTTTTTATAATAAAAATGATTATTATGTAATAAATGATACAAGAAATCTTTTATCATATGGTTCTAAATGGAATCTTAATCTTTTAAATATTCCGGATAGTATTACTTTAGGTAAAAGAATTACTCGTTATGAATTGATTGAATTGCCAAATTACTCAGTTAATACAAATACTTTAAATGGAATGCTTATTAAAATTCATCAATTATTAGAAATTAATGATAATTTAACTCGTTCAAGTGAAAATTTAAGTGGTTTAATGAATCAACTTAAAGATTTACTGGCAAGTTTTTCTATAGTTAAATCTCGTGAATTTATGATAGTTGATGATTATGGACGTTATCATAATGCTCCATTTAGAGGAGATAATTGGTTAAAACTTACTGTTGATGGCGATCCAGAGTTGCCTTCAATTAAGATTGATCATACTTTTAATCCAGGAAATGATACTACATCAACTTTAGATGTTAATGGTAATGGAAATACTATTAACTTATATACGCCAATTCTTGATGATAATGGACACGTAGTAGCTAAAGATACTAAAACAGTAACTTTACCATATAGTTTTAAAACTATTAAAACTAATAAAGTTGGTAGCTCAGAACAAAATATGAGTATTGAGGGAAGCGCAGATATTATTGCAGATTCTACTCAAGATACTTTAACTATAAATTCTGATAATGCATGGATTAGAATTAAAGGAAATTCATCTAATGATACTTTAACTCTTGCTCATGAAATTCATAATATTGATACTGCAAATACTACTGATAGTAATTTTAATACTAATAATTCTAATACTTTTACTGTAACTGATATAAGTAATGATAAAGCAGGACATATTACAGCTAATAAGAAACATACTTATACATTACCTTATAATTGGAAGACTTTTACATCTTCAGGTATAAATGCAAGTGAAAATGATTTAGCTTTCCCAGAAAACAATCAACATGAACCAATTTATAGTAGTAGTATTGATGCGGATAATTGTAAAGCTAGTATAGCTATAGAGCCGGGTAATACTTGGCTAAAGATGATAGCTGAAAGTACGACAAATAATGGTCAAGTTAGCAATAAATTTACTATTGCTCATACTGTAAATCCTATTGAAATAACTCCAAAAGCTGATACTGATCTTGATAAGGTTGGTTATTTTACTGTTCAAGATATTTCTAAAGATAACGCAGGTCATATTACTGCTATTCAAAATCATAAATATATTTTGCCTCATGCTTGGCGTAATTTTAAAGTAGGTAATGATACTATTTCGGCAAATGATTATGAAGGAACGGCAAAATTTATTGGAGATAATTGGGTTGGAATTAGTCTTGTAGATGAAACAGAAGGATAGAATCCTGTAACTGATACAATTCAATTTATTCATAAAACAGCAGTTGAAGATTCTACATTTGTAATACCTAATAATGATACTCCGGCATTTAATGAAACATTTTCAGTTCCATATATTGGAATAGATAGTAATGGTCATATTCATACATTAGGTAATAAAACAGTTACTATTCCAAATATTACTTTGACAAATGCTTAGAATGGTAATGTAGTAACTGGTATAAGTTATGCTAATGGGGCTTTTACTGAATCAAAAACAAATGTTGGAACTCTTTTATTAACAGATTTTACAACTGATAGTACGAGTACAACATTAAATTTAGCAAATTCAGATTCTATCAATACTGCTTTTGGAAAACTTGAAAAGAGAATTAAAGAAGAAGAAACCAATAGAAGAGATGCTATAAATAATCTTGATGCTAATATTTCAGATGTATTTGGTCAAGGTAAAACTCTATTAACTTTGACTGAAGAAGATGGTATAATTTCTTGTACAACTCAAGATATTTATATTACTGGAAATCAAGTAAAAGTTGGAACAGTACCAAATGGAATTGAAACGGCAGATTTAACTTTAACGAGTTGGATTAATAGTTTAGATTTTACAGCTTCTGATCTTGGTGCAGGAAAAACTATTACAGCACTTACTTAGGTTGATGGTAAAGTATCTGCTACAGTATCTGATATTGCTATTACAGCAAGTCAAGTTGCAGTTGATGATAATACAAATTTTGATGCTAGATATTATACTGAAACTGAGATTGATACTAAGGTTGGTGGTTTAACGGCAAATAATAATATTAGTTCTGGTGAAGTTCATTTATTAAAGAGTTTGAGTGAAGTTAATGGCGTTATAAGTTATACAAGTGAAAAATTAGCATGGAGTCATATTTCAGCACTTCTTCCTTCTGGAAATAATGCTTTTGTGACACAAGCTGAACTTAATAATCATACTCATTCAATAACTTTAATAGCTGATACTAATTCATCAACTATTACTTTATCTTCTGGTGGAATTTATAAATTGACTGCTGGTGGTAATTCAATCATTTTTGCATTAGATAACTTTGCTTCTTCAAATCATAATCATAATGGTGTATATCAGCCAGTAGGAAATTATGCCGAATCATTACATAATCATACTTTAAGTAATATTATTGATATAGGGACTATTAGTGATGTTGTAGGTATAGAAAAACAACCTGCTATTGCGCCAAATCCTGAAGTTCCAGGAGATGAAGGAACACCTGCAGTTCTTACTGAAAATTTAATAGATTATATTAAATGGCTCGAAAATAGAATTACTGCTTTAGAAACTGGTGTATAATAAATTAAAAGTTTGGTCTCTACCATGAGGCCGAACTTTTTTAATTTTACATATAGTTTTTTTATATTTTATAGTAAGGAAAAATTTTTAAAAGGAGGGTAAAAACTTTGGCTTGGAAGACATAGATAAGTGGTTATGTAAAGTTTTTAAGAGGAACTCCTGCTCTTTGGGCGGAAATTACTGAAAAAGATAATGATACTATATATTTTATTAGTGAGCCTTCTGCTTCAACAGGAAAATTATATTTAGGAGATAAATTAATTAGTGGTGGTGGTGAAGGTGGCGCGGTTTCTTTAAATGATTTGGAAGATGTTCTTATGTCAGCCGGAATTACAGCACCATCACTTTTAGTATATGATACTGTTACTTCTAAATGGAAACCACAAACAGTTGCATCAATAATAAGTCAATATATTAGTATTATGACTGGAGCAACTGAAAATAGTGATGGAATTGGTGGTTTAGTTCCTCAACCTACACAAAACCAACAAAATTTATTTTTACGCGGAGATGCAACTTGGGCAAATCCAGTATTAAATATAGAAAATGAATTAAATACTTTAATTGGTAATGATACTGGAAAAAGCGCAAGAGAAATTGCAAGTGAAGAAGTTGCTGGATTAATAGCAAATGCTCCAGCGGCTTTTGATACATTAAAAGAAATTGCTGATTGGATTGATACTCATGATGCAACTGCGGATATAGTTAATTTAAATAATGTTGTTTTTGGAACAGAAAATACAACTGGTTTAGCAGATTTAGTTCCTGTTATTCAAGAAGATGTAAATGGCTTGAATGATAGAATGACAGCTGTAGAAACAGCAGTTAGTGAAATTGACGGTCGTTTAAGATGGCAAAATATAATTGAAAATAATTAAGGAGGAAATAAAATATGGCGAATCCTGTAAAAAATCCTACTGGTGGAGCATTAATTAGTTTTAAAGTTGGTTCTCAAAGTACAATTGATAATTGGCTAAAGAGTCCTTCTACATATGCATCTGCTATAAGTGAAGGTACTTTTTATTTAACTGAAGATACTCATAGATTATACATTGGTAATCAAGATCATACAGTTAGTGCTTTAAATGAAGGTATTGAAACTTATAATAATATTGCTTCTTTACCAACAGCTTCTATTACTACTCTTGGACATTTTTATTATGCTAAAGCAGAAAATGTTTTATGTGTAGGTGCGGGCTATAAAAATGGTCAAGGACAAGATGCTTATCAATGGATTCAAATAAATCAAAATACAGATCATTATCATAAAGATTTTTCAAGAGCAGTTTCTAATAATAGTTCAAATAATACAGCAACTATTACAGATTCTTTTAATGATCAAAATAATGCTCCAACAACATTATCAGTTATTTTAAAGGGTGATAATGGTATTATTATTACACAAGAAGCTGGTGCTTCAACTCCTACTATTAAAATTAGCGGAGATACTTATACATTATCTGCAGCAAATAGTTCTACTACTGGTGAAGTTGATATTAAATTAGATTCTTCTAATTCTACTAATGATAGTAAAGTAACAATTAAAAAGGGCGCTAATATTAATTTTTCAATTCCAAGTTCTGGAACAGATTCTGGAAAACTTGTTCTTTCTGCTGAAAACGATGTGCCGAATAGTTTAACTTTTAATAATGCGGCAAATAGTGGAAATGGTTTTGTAGCAAGTATTGGTATTACTAATAAAAGTCCTGTTACTGGTAATTTTGATCCAGTAATTAATACTGGTCTTAATGGTGATACATCTACTCATTTTGTAGATGGAGAAGCTACATTACCAGTTTATACAATTGAAGAAATTGATGGCCTTGTTGAAGGCTTAAATGCAATGCATTATATCGGTACAGTTAATGATTTAGGAACTGGTACTGGCGCAAAGGCAATTGTAATAAATACTACTCCAAATACTATTACCGTTGTAAAAAATAATACTGAAACTGCACTTAAAGTTAAAATTGGTGACACTTTCTTAGCTAATGAAAATGGTATGGCAGGAAAGAAACCCGGAACTTTGTTTATTGCTACTGGTACTGAAGGTAGTGATGGTTATATTACTACTGCAAGTTTAAAATTCGAAATAGTAGAAGAAACTTATTTTACTGATACAAATTATGAATTAACTTGGTTACCAAATAGTAATGGAAATACTGTTCCAAGTATTGCCCTTAAAGATGCTGCTCCAGGAGGACAATTAGTAGGTGGAGCAACTACTTTTGCTGGAGGAACTGCTATTAACGTATCTGCTTCTCGTAGTGGAAATAATCAAACAATTACTGTAGCTCATGGGAATGTTTCTCATAGTGATACTAATGGAACTGCTACTTCAATGGCAGAAGCCGTAAGTGGTACTGGAAATATTTCTGCAAGTACTCCAATTACTGTTGTTACAGGAGTTACAGTAAATACATAGGGTCACGTTACTGGTGTTGAAAAAACTCAATATACATTAAAAGATACTAATGCTATTTTATCTTCAAATGCTTATAGTTCAAATGCTTATACAAGTTCTAATGTTAAAGTTGGTGTTTTATCTAATAGTGTTCAAGATACTAATAGTTTAGGTGGTCATAATACAGCAACTGGTAAAGCAGTTTTTACAAGTGAAACTTTAAATATTAATGCTGTTGCAACAACTGATGGTTATGGTTCTACGGCAAGTGATACTGCTTATTTAAATGGTCTCAATATTGAAATGGTTTGGGGCACATTCTGATAATTTATAAGATTTATTTTTTATGATAAAATGAGAAATAAAAGCGGGAGAGAATATATTTCTCTTCCGCTTTTTCTTTTTATATATATGAGAAGAAAAAAAATAGATAGAAAGGAGATAGGCCGCATGATAGATAATAAAACAAAATTCAGACCGGTAGTTGGTAAAGAAGTTAAACTAAAAGCTTTGCCACATAATGAAGGTTATGTTTATTACGCATCTGACACAGGAAAGATTTTTCTTGATGTTGATGGCGAAAGAGTAACTATGGGCGGAAGCGGTGCTTCATTATTTTATTTTGAAGAAAATAATGTTGCTGAATTATCGAATGGCGCTTATCAGTTAAATTTAGCAAATATGGCTGATGGACAAGATTCAAATGCTATTAAAGAAAATGATTTGATTATTAATACAACTACTGGCAGTTTCTATCGTGTATTTAGCGTAGATCAAGATACAGGCACTGTTGAAGCTGAATTACTAGCCGTTTCTGGTGGTGGTTCAGGTGGCGGCGGTGGAGGAGGTGGTGGAGAAATTTCCACAAGTATTAAAATTGATGTTTTAGACCCTCCTGCTAACACTTATGTTTATGGACAAGACGCATATACTACAGTTATTGTTACTGCTTCAGATGATACATATGTTTATTTAACTCTTGATATTATTGGGGCACAAGGAACTACTACTAAGACAGATATTGTTCAAAGTGGTGTTGAAGTTAGACTTAACATTGGTAAAGCTCTTCAAGCTGGTATTAATAAAATTGTTATTAGAGCATCTGGTGATAATAGTGGTACAGCAAGTCCTAAGAGTTATCCTAATAGACAAGCTATTCGTTTAGGACTTCAAGCAAGTTCTTCATTCAATCCTTTAGCAGTTCAAAACGGAACAGCTACTATCCAGTATAGGCCAGAAGGTTTAATTGAAAAAACAATGACTGTTTATGTTGATAATATTCAAGTTGCTTCTAAAACTATTCATGCTAATATTAGTGGAACTACTGATTCTATTGATGTTCCAGAACAAGCACATGGTGTTCATAAGGTTTCATTAGTATTATCAGCAGAATTAAATGGTTTGACAGTTTCTACTGAACCTCTTGAATATGAATTAGCTTGGGCACAATCAGGAAATTTGAACCCAATCATTTGGTTTCCATATGGATATGAAACGAATATTGTAAATTATAGTAATTATCTTCTTCAATATCGTGTATATGATCCATCTAACAATAAAACTACAATAATGCATATTCGCCATGATGGAGTAGAAATAAATACTTCTCCTCTAACAGTTCCTTCTGATATAAATGCCACATCAGCTCAAACACTTTCAATTAGTGATTATAACGTAGGTTCTAACTCTTACGTTTTTGTTGTTGGTTCTACTTCTAAAGAAATCCTTTTTGAAGTATTAGAAGATATGTCTAGAGATTTGAATGTTTTACAATCTGGTTTAATTGTGAATTTAGATTCAAAAGGTAGAAGTAATGCAGAAAATCCTCAAAGTAGAGAGATTTGGACTAGTGTTCGTGATGGTAAGACAACCACTGTTCAATTTAATAATTTTAACTGGTATAATAATGGTTGGATTATGGATGAAGACGGTAATAGTTGTTTGAGAGTTAGTAATGGCGCTTCTATTACAATTCCATTAGGTGAATTTGATATTTTGAGATCTACTCAATTAAATACTTCTTTAGCATTTGAGTTTAGATTTAAAATTAGAAATGTTCGTGAATATGCTACATTAATTACACGTCAAGCAACGGATGCTTCTGATCCTAATTATGAAGAAGATCCTAATAAAGCTATTTACAATGTTAGTAATTTTGAAACTGAGAGAGGTGTTGTAGGTAAATTCTATGGCACAAAAGGTATCTTAATCGGCACACAAGAAGCTCTTTTCTCTACTGGAGAATCAACAATTAGTGCTAGATATAAAGAAGATGATATTGTTTCACTTACTTTTGTTCTTGAAAGAAGAACAGCTACTAGAACTAAGCCTTTAATTTATATTTATATTAATGGTGTAGCAAGTGGTGTTTGTACTTATACTTCAAGTGAAAGTTTTGAAGCGCAAGTATCAAATATGATCTTCAATTCAACTTATGCAGATATTGATTTGTATAATATTCGTATTTATAATATTGATTTCTCAAGTGCCGATGTAGTTCATAATTATATTGCAGACATCAAGGACGTTGATATTTATGATGTAAATAATAATATTATTACATATGAAAACAACCTTCCTATGATTGATTATACTAAGATGCTTGAATATAACCAAGCACATCCAAGCACACCTATTGAACCTTATGCGGTAATCAAAGTTAGAAGAGATTCTGATAAGATGCCATATTTTAAAGGTGATAAAGTTCCAGTTGATATTAAGTTTGTAAATCCATATCTTGATTATCTCTGGGAAAATCGTGATAGCGGTGCTGTTAATCCTCTTACTGGTAATCCTATTACAGAAGAAGAATATTTAACAGGTTGTCCGAGTTTTAATTATGTAACAACTGATGCTGGTGTTACATATGCTATAAATGGAGTAAAAGGACAGTTAAATGTTCAAGGTACTTCTTCTCAAGGTTATCCACGTCGTAATTTCAAATGGAAAGCTAGTTTAAAAGATAAACAAAAAAATCAGTTATCTGAATGGACTTATACTAATGGACCTCTGAAAGATCAATCTCTTTGGGATAAGAATACTATAAATGATAAATCTTATAAGAATTGGTATATGGATACAACTTTAACTGGTTCAAGTGTATTTACTTTTAAAGCAGATTATATGGAGTCTTCAAGTTCTCATAATACTGGTATGGCTAATTATGTAGGAACATTATATAGTAAGCATCCTCTTGAATATTATGATAATTTGAATGTATCTGTCAATGTTTCTTTATTGAGAACTACTATTTACGGTTTCCCAATGCTTGTATTCCAAGAGAAACAAGATGGAACATATGAGTATTTAGGAAGATATAATTTCAATCTTGATAAAGACTCTAATGAACGCTTTGGTTTTGAAGTTGACGGAGATTCTTTAGTAAGAGACCCTGAAGATGATACTAAATTTTTACCTATTAAAAAAGTCGCTGAGTGTTGGGAATTTGAGCATAACGGCGGTGGTCGTTGCTCTGCTAAGAAAACAGATTGGGATGAAATTGATTCTGATCCTCAAAAGAATGGCGCCCTTTCACTTATGTCAGACTTTGATTATAGATATAATTATTATGCTGATGATATTGATGATATGATGGATGGAGCTGGCGATTGGGAGAATGCTACTCAAGCAGAAAAGAATGCTTATTGGCTTGAAAGAACGACAAATCTGAGAGATGTATTAGATTGGCTTACTTCAACTGATATTAGTGTTCAAGGTTTGACAGAAGAACAAAAAAATGAAAGATTGACTAAGTTCCGTAATGAATTTTCAAGTCATTTTAATAAAGAGTATTGTACTGTTTATTTCATTGCAACAGAATTACTTCATATGTATGATAGCCGTGGTAAGAATATGATGTGGGCTACTTGGGGTCCTCAAGTCGAAGGCGGCGATTATATTTGGTTCCCTATCTTCTATGATATGGATACAATGTTTGGTATTAACAACTCAGGTATTCCTACTTGGGATTATAATGCAGAACCTTCTGACTTAGGTCAGTTCTCAACGAACAATCATACATTATGGGAAAATTTCTATGCTTGTTATGAAAATGATATTCAATCAACATATAGAACTCTTGTAGGCTCTAGAATTAGTTATGAATAGTTGGCAGGTTATTTTAACTTTGACCCAATGGTAACTAAATCTTTAGCAATGGAAGGTCAAAGACCTATCGTCACTATTAACGTAGATGAATATTATAAATATATTGCCCCTGCTTTCTCTGGTTTTATTGACCAAGAAGGTAATACTTCTTATACTCAGACATTCTTCTATTGTTTACAAGGAACTCGTGAATTACAGCGTAAATTATATTTCCGTAATAGACTGAATTATCTGAATAGTAAATGGTTCGCGGGCACATATACAACTGGTGGAGTTAAGTCTCAATATCACGCACGTTTCAATGCCAATAACGCAGCAGAAACATCTGATAAATATATATATGATACTAGTCAACCAGCAGGAACAGAAGTTGAGTTAAAGGGTAGAACCTTTATTACATCTGATACATATCCGGCAAATGAATTAGATGCTGATTTGACGCTTAATATTAGAACATTCTTGAAACAATATGTATCAGGACAGTTTGATGATACTAAGACTGAAAGAAAATATTCTGATGGTCTAAATGCTCAATCTGTTATTCCTCCTTCTGATCGTATAAGTTCTATTCAAACTGAGCCTATGAAGGATGAATCTTTATATTATATTGGTGGTGGAGAATATATTGCCGATTTAGGTGATGTATCTAAACATTATCCAAATCTATTTATGATTAGTCCTTTGGTTAGATTAGAAGAAATTAAACTTGGTAGTGATGTTGATGGATATTTTAATGATAGAATGACATTTAGCAACCTTACATTAGATGATTCGGCAGATTCAGAAAATCCAAAAAGTTTATTAAAGAAAGTTAATATGACTGGTTTGAGAAGATTTTCAGGTCCTGTTGATTTAGGTGGTTCTGAAAAGCTTGAAGAATTCAGAGCGTTGAATACTGGTGTTACTTCTGGAACATTTGCCCCAGGCGTTCAATTACATACACTTCATTTACCTATAACTACTAATAGATTAGAATTAGTTGAAGCTTCCTCTTTAACAACTTTATTATCTGCTCCAAAAGTGAATGGTGAAGTTCAAAGAGGTCTATATATTGAAGGTTTAACAAATCAAGTTGGAAATGTTACAGTTGATGCTACTAGAATGAATACTTATTCATTAGTTGGTGGAGCGCTTGGATATAACTCTTATAAGTTATTAGAAGTTTTAACAATAATTAAACAAAGAATGTAGAATGCTGAAACATTAGCCGCAGGTCTTGATAAAGTTTTGAGAATTAATTTATAGAATGTAAATTGGTCTCCTTATCGTCAAGTAAGCAATGGTGAAATTTATATTTCTACAAATCAGTATCATAAAGATAATGGAAGATATAAATTAATACCATATACATATAATGCCGAAACTTGGGATGAAGATGTCTTAAATGGAAGAATTTATCAATATACACCTAGTGCTTATGAACCAGCAGTTGTTACTGATTTAAGTATTTTAGACACTTATATTCAAAGTTATCTCGATGCAGTTGAATATTTCAATGAAGAACACTTATTGACTTTGAATTATTTTAGAAATACTTCTTCAACAGCTTCAACACCTACTTTACCAACTATTACAGGTTTAGTATATGTCAATAATTCAACCGCTATTAGTGAAGCTGATTTATTCAATAAGTATGAGAAATATTTCCCAGATTTGAAGATTTTCTGCCTCAATGTTCAAGAAGAATATACTACAAACTATATTAATATTGATGAAAGCGGTAAGCAGGATATTTTCTTAAAACAATGTATTAAGACAACAGATCCTCTTACTTTTGGACCAAAATATCCAGAAGAAGATCCAACAAAGATTAATTATGATTTCCAAGGATGGGCAACTACTCCAAATGGAACTCCATTAACAAGAGAAGAAATTGAAGCATTGAGATATACTTCTCAATCTACTTATAATTTCTATTCAATTTGGGACGTTCAAAAATTTACTATTACATTTAAAGATCCTGATACAGATGATATAATTACTTCTTATGAAGCCCTTTATGGCGAAATGTTACATGAACCATTAACTCTTCCAATTAGTAATAGAGAGAATCAATTACCTGATGAACAAAGATATAAATGTATCGGCTGGGTCTTAAATAAAGATAATAGTTATCCAATAACTATTAATTCGGCAAGAGTTAATTTATTAAATCTTTCTGCAATTATGTCTCAGAATAATGATAGAACATATTATGCTTGTTTCTTAAAAGAAGATTGTAGAACAAATCCAACAGATTCAAGATTTTTTACTTTTTCTAGAAAAACAGGAACTAATGAATGTGTATGTCAACCAGCAGATGGTGCTATATTAAAAGGAAAAATTACTATTCCTACAGTATATGATGGAATGATAGTTACTGAATTATCAGATTTTGGAACAGGTTATACAAATACTAAAACACCTCAAGAAATTACTCATATTTATTGGTATAATGTAAATGGAATAGAGCCTCAATTAAAAAGTATTGCATCATCAGCATTTAGATCTTGTACAAATTTAATCTATATTGATATTCCAAATACAATTGAAATAATTCAAGATTCTGCTTTTAGAAGTTGTATTTCTTTAAAAATGATAGATTTTTCTAACTTTAAAAAATTAGAAACTATTGGTGATCATGCCTTCAACGGTGCTTTTGGAAATATGGAAGATATAAATCTTCATTTTTCTGGTAAAACAAAGAATTTTGGACAATATAGCTTTGCTTATTTAAATTCAAAAAAATTGGGTAGACTTCAATTTGGAGATATTGATGATCCTGTAACATTTACAAATAATATAACTATAGCGCTACAATCATTTTTACAAGCACCGGGAGATAATTTTCAATACGTTACTTTCTATTATAATTCTACTACAACAAATAAAGAAACTGCTTTAGTTCCTTTATTTAATGAATTATATATGAGTATTGCTGGTGCTCAAGATGATTATATAGATGTTGCTTAATTTGAATGGGAGGACGTAATATGAAAAAAACCGTGTATTATGTTTATTTAGGAACGAACGGGACTATTATGAGTCCCGTTCATTTAGAAGATATATATTATACTCGTAGACTTTAGATTCATGCTGATGAGGGGAAGCTTCTTACTTCTGATGGAAAAAATTTTCAAGCAGAAGTTTTTATAAATGAAGAAGACCTTGACAAATGGGTTGAAGTTGATAAATGATTTAAGGACAAAACCCTTTATATTGCTATTGTTTTTTTTCATATAAAAATGAAAGGAAACAATAGCAATATTAAAAAAATTTATAGAAAGGATTGGACAAATACATGATTACATCTATTAAAGATACTAATGCTGACCAATATAGTATTTTATTTTCTAAAGCAGTAAAAGATTTAATGAGTCATGATGATAATGGTAATCGTATTGATTCCCCAACTCCAGGAGCAGAAACACCTGCTATTCCTTATGAAACTATAAGTTTAAGTTCTTATGAACCAAGTACTTATTATCGTTGGGATCCTGTAGAAAAAGAATTTGTATTGGCTACAGAAGAAGAGGCTTTTGATGATGAAACATATTATAAAATAAAAAATGATAATGATTATATTGCTTCTTTAAATGAATATTTTTCATATATTAAGACTTTAGCTTTGATTAATAAAACTTATACTATGTTATCATTAGATGAACCTACTTTTGATATTGATTTAAATACTCGTGAAATTAAAGTCCCAGAACATTTTGAAAAAAATGGTATTTCAGTTCAAGGTGATGAAATTGCTGAAATTATTTATTTTAAAGTAAATAGATACTTTGATATGATTGATTTAGCAACGCAAGATATTTATATTCAGTGGAGAAGTGCTGCCGTTGATGAAGAAGGCGAATATATTGAAGGTGTTTCTACACCTTGGTGTGTTGATTATGAAAGTCAACCAGGTTATATCATTTTTGGTTGGCCAATTTCTTCAAAAATTACTGCCGAATCAGGACAAATTGCTTTTGCAGTTCGTTTTTATACATATGATGCGGATGAATTAAAAACTCCTTTAACTTATTCTCTTTCAACTTTAACACAAATTGTTACTGTAAAGCCAGCTCTTAATTTTGATTTAGTTAGTAAAATTTTACGCGATGGGGCACAAGATGGTTTTATTAGTGATAATAATATTAATTTAATTCTTAATAGATTAGTTAATTCTGAAAATAGTGAAGGTGCAGAACCTGCAACTGAACCTATATTTATTATGAATTTACAACAAGGTAATAATACAGTTTCTGAAGATGGAAGAACTTTTGCATGGTTAGATTTAGATTCAGATGGTTTCAGAACTGTTCCAGTTAAACTTCAGGTAGAAGCAATTTCTACAGACGCTGGTAGAATTAGTTATAACGTAAGTAAATATAAATTAGATGGGACTTTTGATGAAGATTATCAAGGAGCAACTACTGTTTATATTAAATCAATAGATACTGAACGTGTTCAAAATAAAAAATATTATTCTTATGTAGATGGTCTTGGTTATCCTGAAATTGAAGATTTTTCTGAGATTGAATGGAACGCTGATCCAGATGAAAGAAATCTTTATGAACGTGTATTTGAAGTTACTATTGATACTATTGGTATGTATAGAGTTAGAGTTACTAATAGAGTTGGACGTAGCCAATCTTCAGTTTTAAGTTATATGGTTATTGTTGAAAAGCCTAAAACTGTAACTGTTACAAATCCAGTAATTAGTGGATATGTTAATGATACATTGCTTTCTATTGAAGCAAATTCTGATGATTCAGATAAGAGTAAATTTACTTATCAATGGAGTAAAAAATCATTAAATGGTAATGAATATACTGAAGTAAGTGGAGCAACTGAAAATACATATTTACCAGAAGAAACTGGATTTTATAAAGTAAATGTTCGTAATAATTTACACGTTAATTATAATGGGGAATTAGATTATACAACAGTTGATAGTTTACCAGCAAGAATTACTGAACGTGCAAAAACTTGTGCCGTTGTAGCAATGTCTAAAACTCAAATTCCTAGACAACAATTAGGGGAAGGTTTTAGAATTTCAGTAACACCAGATTCTTCTGAAATTAGAGATGTTAGTTTTGGAGATACTATTTTATATCAATGGTATGATTATGGCATTATGCCAGGAGCAGAATATGATAATGATGTTGCTGCAGCTAATAATGGTCTCTATGAAACAACAGAAGCTGATAGTATTGTTGAAGGAGCTACTGAAGCCACTTTCTTACCAAATAGTGAACAAACAGGAACTTTCTATTGTAAAGTTACTAATAGATATAATAATGATGAAAAATCTATAAATTCTATGTTCTTTACAATTACTGATGAATAATAATAAAGGAGGGTTTGGCGAATGTATACAGATAGTCAAGAATATTTAAACCTGCTATATAAAATACAAGATAATAATAAGCCAAGCCTTGCTGTTTTAGCACCTGGTTATGAACCGTTTTATGAAATTGACTTAAATACAAGGACTATAAATGCTCCGACTGTTCTTGGTATTAAGACAGACCATAAAGCAGAAACAGTATTTTTTAAAGTAGCAAGACATTATGATGGTATTGATTTATCTAATTTAAGTTGTATTATTCAATATATTAATGCGGCAGGAGAAGGACGAGTATATGTTGTTCCTTATTACGATCTTGATACTTGCTCTAATGAAGATAAAATATTGTTTCCTTGGGTTATTGATGGTGAAGTAACTAAAGAAGCAGGTGAAGTATAGTATTCAGTTAGATTTTTCTTATTAGATAGTTCTGGCTCTTATTCATTATATAATTTAAATACTCTTCCTACTATTGGAATTGTAGAAGATGGAATAGAATTTAATGATGAAATGTTTTATATTGAAGTAATTCCTACTCCAACAGCAAGTGAATATGATGAAGGTGAATATTATACTTATAATGGCAATAATCATACTTATGAACGTAGTATAGGTAATTATGATAGAAGTATAAAATATTATAAAAAAGTTTCACTCGAAGATAAAGAATGGGCTGCAAGTTTTGTACAAAAAATAGAAAATTATATTATGGAAATGTCATAGAAAGATTTGACATGGATAGTAGTTTAATATATAGGGGAAGAATGATTTATCATTCTTCCCCTATTTTTTATTTAGGACAAAATAGATTAAAAATTATATCTTATTTTTAAATATATTATAGGTATAATTTTTAAGAAGAAAAGGAGGAATCTTTTTAATGTCTAATAATAAACCATTAAAGGTATTTTTTAAAATTGGTCAAGAAGTAAATGCCAATGATGTATAGAAATTACCTCTGGAAGAAGGTCAAATTACTTTTTCTACTGAAAAAACAACGGGTGGAATAAATAAGGCTTATATTTATATAGATAAAAAAGATAATACTGGTGAAATACAAAGAATTAAAATTTCATCAGAATATGCTAATAGGGCAATAAATGATGAAGATGGTTCAAATATTCAATCAACTTATGTTAAATATGGAACTATTTCTATAGATAATATAAATAAACATATTTTTAAATATAAAAATAATGTAAATAATGAATCAAAAATAGAATTGCCTTATGTTCTTTTAGATGGAGATACCATGACGGGCAGTTTATATACCTTAGGCTCAATGTCTGCCGCTGGTGGTTTCTTAGGAGATGTAAAAGGAAATATTAAAGGAGATTAGGGTTCGTTTAGAAAAATTGTTATTAAAGGTAAAACTGAAGCAAAAAATACTTATGATTCAAAAAATCCTCGTATTGATTTTTCATCAAATACTGAAGATCCTGAAATTATATCTTTAATTTTTACTGATAAAAATACTATTAATACAACTGAAGGAGCCTCTCCTCATAGTTTAACTTTAAGAGGAAATGATAGTTCAATAGAGCCATTATTTATTACTCCAAGACTTAAAGTTGGAACAAATTTAGATTCTTTTTATGCTTTCAATGCTGATTCGGCTTTAATTCATAATTGGATTGAAACGACAGGAAATTATGGATGGAAAAGTAGCACTTTAGGTGGTGGTATTTATATGCCGGATATAAATACTGTTTCAATATATGGTAATAAAAATTTTAAAGTTCCTGTATCTACTGTTTCTACTATTCTTGAAGGTATTTTAAAAGTAGGATTAATCAGCGGTAGTAATTATGCAATGGTTGTTAGTAATTCAGAAATTACTTTAGGTAACGCAACAAGTGTTAGAAAAGATGGCTGTAATCTTACAACTATAAATGGTCATTTAGTTATTAATTCAGCAAAAAATACAGATACATCTTACAATGAAGGTATTAGAATAAATAAAAGTAATACATCAGAAACTTGGTCTGGAATTACTATTGGTGGAGCAGAAAATTCAACAGCAAGTACATCAATCGGAACATGGTTTGTTGGTTGTAAAAATGGAAATTTTTATATAACACATAATAATCGTGATAGTGCTTCATTATAGATTATTGGACAATTGATTAATCAAGAAGAAAAAGGTTTTATTGTAAAACCGAGAGTAGGAATAAATGTTGATAATATAAATACAAATTATTTTTTAGAAGTAAATGGAGTATCTTATTTAAAAGGAAGAACTTATTTTGAAAACGGTATTAGTTTACATAGTCCAACAGAAACAGGAATTCCTACTAATACTGGAATTTTCTTTAAGAATTTAGCAACTTTAACAGCGCCAACAGCTTCTTCTTTTGGATAGGGACAGGTTCAATTTTATGCGGATAAAGATACTACCGCAAATACTAAAAATCGGACTGGTAGAAATCAAAAGGAATCTGCTATTTTGTCTATTTCTGGAGAATCTGGTAAATTAACTCATCAATTAAGTTTTGATATTTCTAATAAAACTTCTATTGACGGTAATTTATATCATAGAGTTGGAGATGCAACTGCTTGGGAAGACTGGGCGATTTTACTTGATAATACTAATGTAAGTTGGAGTAATTGGACAAATGGTACTACTTCAGGACCTATTGCAAATATTAGTATAGGTGGAACTAATATTGCAAGTTCTGCTGTTCCGGCAGCTACAGAAACAATTTCAGGAGTTATAACTACTGGGGCACAAACTTTTAGTGGTAATAAAATTTTTAAAGGAACATTAACTGTTAATTCTTCTACTGTTGGATTAGGAAATAATATTACATTAGGTAAAGGTTCTGTTGATGATACTGCGAGAAGTATTATCGTTCAAGGAAAGGCTGGTAATATAATTTTGACTTCTCCTGTGAGCGGAGTTAGAACTTTATCTTTTACTAATGTAAATAGTAGTACTGTAAATGCTATTGAGGCTTCTAATTCTGGTATTACTTTTAATGGTAGTTTATCAGGAACTGCCGCTCGTGCTATAAGTGATGCTAGTGGAAATAATATTGTAAATACTTATGCTACTAAAACTGAAATGAATGATTTATTAGCTATTGCTGATGCTATGATATTTAAAGGAACTATTGGTAATAGTGAAGATAATCCTACTGTAACATCATTGCCAGCTATTCATAATGCAGGATGGACTTATAAAGTTATTACTGAAAATAGTTATATTGGTAAGCAATGTGAAGTTGGAGATTTAATTATTTGTATTAAAGATGGCACAGTAGCAAGTAATAATGATTGGACAATAGTTCAAACGAATGTAGATAGAGCATTAGTTAGTCCTTTGGAAACTAAAACTGGTGCTTTAGCAATGTATAGTAATAATACTGGAATAGTAGTTCAATCTTCTATAAAAAGAGGAAATACAACTTGTCCGATTTATATTGATGAAAATGGTGTGCCGCAATCAATTACTGCTTATCAAGGAAATGCTGCTTCAGCAACTGTTTTATATAATAAGAGAAAAATTAATGGAACTATATTTAATGGTTCTGAAGATATTGTAACTAATAAATGGGGTGTTTCAAGACCTGCTTTAATTTCAGATGGTACTAATTTTGGAGAAATTTTCAATATAGATGGTAGTGATAATATTATTTTAAAGTTACCAACAACTATAAAAGCATCATTAGATGGAATTGCGACTAAAGCAACAAACGATGCAGAAGGAAATAATATTATTAATACTTATGCTACTAAAAATGAATTAACTTCATTAGAAACTAATGTAAATAATTTATTAACTGATAATGATGTTATGATATATAAAGGCACTATTGGAGGAACATCTTCAGGAGCTAATGTAACTGCTTTACCAGATAATCATAAAGTAGGATGGACTTATAAAGTTATTACAGATGGAACTTATGCAGGAAAAAGATGTGAAGCAGGTAATTTAATTATATGTATTACTGATGGAACAACAGCAAATAATAATCATTGGATAACAAATAATGTAGGTAATGGAGTTCTTAATTTTAGTTCTTCTGTTCAAGATGGAGCATTAGTTATTTATGATGGTTCTACCGGTAAAAAAATTAAATAGGTTATAACAACTGGGAATTCTACTTGTCCAATTTATATTGATTCAAATGGAAAGCCTCAAGCAATTACTTCATATTCAGGTAATGCGGCAAGTGCAACTATTTTATAGACTGGAAGATAGATAAATGGAACTACATTTAATGGTTCTGAAAATATTACTACAAGTAAATGGGGAACTGCAAGAAATATTTCAATATCTGATAATAGTAGTACTAATACTGGAACAGCAGTAAGCGTTGATGGTAGCGGTAATATTACTTTAAAATTGCCTGCTACAATATAGGCTTCTTTATCAGGAACAGCAACAAATGCAACTAATGCTACAAATGATGCTAGTGGAAATAATATTGCTAATACTTATGCTACTAAAACCGCTTTAAATACATTAAGTGGTACAGTAAATGGATTATTAGCAGCAGCTGATGCTATGATATTTAAAGGAACTATTGGTACTGGTGGTACTATAACATCATTACCTTCTACTTCTGAAGCTGGTTGGACTTATAAAGTTATTACAAATGGTACGTATGCTGGTATTACTTGTGAAGTTGGAGATTTAATTATTTGTATTAAAGATGCGACAACATTTAATAATGCTAATTGGACTGTAGTTCAAACAAATACAGATGGAACTATAACAGGTCCAGTAAGTTCTACAAATGGAGCATTGACTTTATTTGATGGAACTTCAGGAAAAAATATTAAACAAGCAACGAATAAAGGAAGTACTACATTACCTATTTATATTGATAATAGTGGAATTCCTCAAACAATTACATCATATGAAGGAGTTGCTGCTAAAACTAATAAAGCAAATATAACTTCAACAGCAAATGCTATTGCTTATTATAGTGATACGACAGGAACTTTCAGTTATATTAGCAGTAGTTCTGGAGCCTTTTATTCTACTGGAACTAATACAAAGCCTGTATTTGGAACTTTGCCTATAGGACAAGGAGGCACTGGTATAACAAGTTTTACAATAAATAAAATATATTATGCTTCTGGTTCAACTACTTTAGCGGCAAGCTCTCATAGTATAGATAGTAGTCATTTAGCTATAAATAATAGTATTAATAATTCTTATAATTTCTATGTAAATGGACCTTCATATTTGAATGGTGAAGTTTGGGCTTCTACTTTATATCCTACTGAATTAGTTTTACCAACTACAGCTTCTTCAAGACCAGGAGCAATTTGGATAGGATAAAAAAGAGAAAAAGGAGATGAGTTAATTGTTAGGTTTAGCATGTCAATTTAATGGGATAAAAACTACATATTCAGGAACAGAATATAATTTTAATGCAGGAACATCAAGACTTTTACTAAGAACTGCTTCTGGAGATAGCGGTGTTCTTACTTATCCTTTAACTTCTGATTCTACAGCAAGTTAGTATTGTGGAATAAAAATAAATGTAGGAGGACATACTTGTTATTTAGCGAGACAGGAAAGTAGATAGTATACTACTGATATTCTTTCTAGTAATGATATAATATTATTAAATTCAAATACAGGACAATTAATATTAAATTAGTATACTGAAAATTATTTATATAATATTACTAAAAGTTCGTATACAGAAACTAATACATAGGCTTCAGGAACTTCTCTTGCTAGCGAACCTATAGAATGGGTTGGTTTTGCTCAAAATGTAACTTATTCTAGATATACAAATAGTGTAACAAAAAATGTTTCTGTTTATCAAAATAGATATAAATATAATTATTCAACTACAACTTCTTATAAATTATCAGTAAATGGATATGGAAGTTATACTTCTTCATTATATTATAATATGTCTGGAGTTTCTAATAGCTCAAGTGAAACAATTTTACATTCATAGAAAAATACTACTAGAATTACAAGAACAAGTTCAGGATATTATTATAATTATTCTACTAATGTTGCTCCTCCTTATTTAGCAACTATTTATAATTCTATTACTGTTCCAACTAATCAATAGTGTAATGCTTATACAACTGCATCTTATACTGATTAGTATACTAGATAGGCATTATGTCCATCTGGAATGACTCTTATTAGGACTTATCCAGAACTTGAAGAAATAATAGTTGAACAAGATATTGCAGTTCCAGAATCTAAAGGTGGACAATATAATAACGGAGTTGTTTACGGTTATAGTAGTAAATATTATGAAAATACTTTATATAATACAGGAACTACTTCAAATTTTTAGAAACCTTCTATTACTGGAAATCAATATTATACAGCAGCAATTGCAAATGGTACTTATTAGGGAGGATCTATTTATAAATATAAAAGTTATATAAATTAGGTTTATTTAAATAGTGGATATAGAAAATATGGAAGATATATTTCTGTTACAGCCGAATCTTATGATGGATATGATTATGATTTACGAGCTTTAACTAAAACTGATACAGAATCTTATGAATCAACTGCAAAAAAAGCTAATACTGATACTCAAATAGCAGCAAATTATGGTCAATCATTAGGCGGTTTGAAAAGATGGTATGCTTGGCATGATGAATCTTATACTTATTTATAGAATAAAAATATTGCTGAAGCTGATTATGAAAAAACTTCATGGATAGATGATGATGCTGTAGCTTTTGTCCCATCTGGGGGGAGTAAAACTACATATAGAAAAATTTCTGGTTCAAATGATTTTGGTAAAAAAGTAGATAGTGTTACTTATATTACAAAATTTGATAACAGATGGACTTAGGGTGATAGGATAGGTTATGCTTATACAAAGTCCAAAGAATATAGTTTTATAAGAACTGAAAAAGAACTTTTCTATGATGCTTATACAGCTAAAATATCTGATAACGGGGGTGGTTATTATAGAACTCTTTATACTTCCAAATCAAATCAAACAACTAGTAATAAATTTTATGTTTGGATTGGAAGTAATCCAGATGATAGATTATTTGATTCTTGGTCAGGGAAAGCTCGTGCAACTTTTGAAATTTGGACAGGTTATTCTAAAGATGATTTTGATGCAAAAGTTCAAAGAAAATCTGGTACTTATACAGGATATACTTATACACCTACCAATAAATATAAATCTCGTATAAATATAAATACTGAAGGATATGAATATACTTCAACATATAAATATAATTATTCTACAGAATATTATACTGAACCTTACACTTATGTATCAAGAAGTACTGAAAATACAACTCATACTGTTGCAGTTGTTAAATAGTTAACAACAGTGTATAAAACAGAAAGTAGATATACTTTACAATTTTCTTCAGTAGAAGAATTAATAGAAAATATATAGCTTTCAACATATACTACAAGAAATACCTATTCAATATTATATTATCAAAATAATGTAAATATTTAAACTTGACTTTTAATATTTTTTTTGGTATTATTTATATAGAAAATAAAATATTAAAAGGAGAAAATAATGAAAGGAATAACTGTAGTATCCCCTATGTGGGGTGAACGTCATATTACTGATAGAATGATCTTTTCTGTTCTTCATCAATATATAGGTAAAACAAATCCTTTTAAAATTCATTTAGTTTTAGTAGATGATTATATAGAAGGAAGACTTGAAAATGGAGACAGCTATTATAAATATTATGAATCAGAAGAATTTAAAGATTTTTATAATACAGAAAATATAAAAATTACTATTATTAAAAATAAAGAACATAAATATCAAGGGGAAAGTAGAGAAATTGGTTTTCTTGCGGGCGATTATCCATATTTTGTTTTAATAGATTGTGATGACATGCTTGCCCCAAATGCTCTTGATAGATATATTTGGGCAATTAAAAATAATAGTCGTAATAAAGGATTGCCAATTGCTTACATAGGTGGTATGACATATGGTTTTGAATCAGGGATGCCACCTCAAATAATTCCTGGACATTCTATTTGGGTTCAAGGTAGATGTTATAATCGTGATTTTATTCTTAAACATGATATTCATTTTCCTACTGGAATAAACTCTCGGCAAGGTGAAGATTATCCATTTATCAACAAAGTAGATTATGCTGTAGAACATGATCCAGGTTATCAAGTTCTTCAATTATTTACAGAAGAAAATCAACAATGTACTACATTTTGGTTTCCAAATCCCAATAGTCTATCTCGTCAAGATCCTCATTATGGACAACATTTATCAGGTTGGACTATGAAAAGTTCAGCAGCAATACTTGATTATTTTGAAGAATTTAATGAAAAAAATGATTTAAGTATTGAAGAAGATGAATATTTAAAGATGAGAAGCCTTGATATGACTATTTATAGTTTTTATAATTTTTTAGATTTTATAAGAGAAGTTGCTTCAACAGATTATGAACCTCTTGAAGAAGATTGGTATGCATTACGAGATGCAGCTAATTATTTAAGAAAAAAACTTAAAAACACTTTTTGGGATGAAATTTGTTATTCAGATGTTGAAGATAAATTATATCAAGTTAAACATTTTTCAGATGTAAGATTCTGTGAAAGTTGGATTGGAACATTCTATGATTATATAAATAATAAGTCACCACTTTTAAATATGACTTATGATGAAATGAGAAAATATGCTAAAACTCTTGAATTTGATGAAGCTGGACACGAAATTCATTCACCACAAGTTGTTGCTTGGAAAGAACGTCATAAAGAACATATAGATAAAATGAAAGAGGGAGTGATTTAATCACTCCCTTTTTTTATTATAAGGAGGCAGTTATGGATTGGCTAAAAATATTACAAGAAATATTTACTGTATGTATTATTCCACTTTTAGGAATACTAACGAAATATTTAGTAGATTGGATTTAGACTAAAAAGAATACTCTTATTTAGCAAGAAGAAAATAAAATTAAATAGAGATATATTGAAATGTTAGCAAGCACCATTGAAACTTGTGTTATTGCTACTAATTAGACTTATGTAAATGCGTTAAAAGATAAAAATGCTTTTACTTTAGAAGCATAGAAAGAAGCATTTGAAATAACAAAAAATGCCATTTTAGCTATACTTGGAGAAGAAGGCCAAAATTATTTAAAACAAATATACGGAGATTTAAATATATATATAATGAAAGAAATCGAAAAAAATGTCAATATTCAAAAAACTAATGGAAAATAAAAAATGGGTAGGTTAAATAACCTACCCATTTTTTTATGACCAATCATGATCTTCTTCAATTTTTATATTACTATTTACAATATAAGTTCCAATACAAATCGCATCACATTCATCTTGTGTAGCTTTGATACCATAAGTATCATTTACATATTTCTAAGCATTTCTTTTCTGTTCAGTTCTATTTTTACCTTTAATTCCTAATTTACTTTTCCAAACAGAAGCTAAAACTGACGTCCGCGGCAATTTTAATCCAACGGCAAGTTCATATACAACTCCATATACTTCAGCTAATTTTTTAAAAGTATCAACATTATTCAATACTTCCTATCCATTCACTGTCTTTTGGAATTGTATATCTTCAAAAACTAATTCATCTACTTCATATTTATCAATTAGTTCCTATACTTTCCGTTTTATATAATGTAATCTATCACCAATATCATCCTAATCAGCAGTAAATTTTCCATAATCTTTTAACTAATTATCTTCAAAATAAGCCCAACCAGAAGTTTTTGACGCCTAATCCAGTGCCAAAAGTTTATACACCAGTTGAACCCATACCACCAGTTCTTTCACCAGTAGCCTTGTCATCAGAAGTGGTATTATAATTCATTATAATACCCTGACCTATTCTATCTCCTTTTTTGAGATAAATAGGAAGTAGGGAAAGATTTATAATTTGAAAGAAAATCTCTCCTTCATTATCTGGATTATTGTAATAATCAGCGTCAATAATTCCTACACTATTTGCCATAATCAGCCAGTTTTTCAGCGGGCAGGAACTTCTAACGCTTAACTGTAAATACTGATTACTCTCCATTTTACATTTCATTCCAGTAGAAACAAGAGTAGGTTTAGCTTTTGCCTTTTTAGTAATTTTTGTCATTTCATCAAGTGAAATCGGCTCAATTTCATCATGAGACTTATCATATTCATTCATAATACTATTATTATGATATAGCCAAGAATCAATAATTACATCTTCGGCAACTACAAAATCATAGCCGGCGCTCTGAGCCGTTTTGCGTTCGGGCATCGGCAAATCTACATCAGCGAAGCGGCTTACTTTTTCAAATTTAATATCCATTAAAAACTTACCTCATAACTCACAGCAACATCTTGCTCTGGTTCTTTCTCTTCGTTGAATTGTAGCTTTGCTTTTACTACTTGGTATTCCTCTAAAATTTCGCCCTTCGCTTTTATATATTTTGTTGTATATGAAAAATTAACTAACTCACAATTTGGTGTATTCTGTAACTTATCTCTCAATGCCAAAGCATCTTCTACTGTTGGAACTCTATATGTATTTACCACATTTAACAAATATGTCATCTCAATTTACCTCAATATTTATTTTATTCATTCTATAAAGTGTCTGCTCTTCACCGTTGATACCCATTACGACCCCTTCAAGATAACTCCAAGGGCCGACAAGATGAAGATTGAAGCATTCCTCATCATAACATTTATGCATTAGATATTCTACAAGTCCGCACATCTCGTGTCTTTCACTTCCGATTACTGCGGATTTATCATAATACATAATTGTCTGCTCGGCCATCCCCGGTTCAATCTTTACAACAATTTTATCCATAATATACAACCCCGTCTGAATAATCAAATAAATATAAAACTGTTACATAATCTTCATATTTAACCCAAATTTCAATGGCACCATTTTCTTGAACTTCAAAAGTTTTTACACTATCAAATGCTTCAAGACATTTTAGAACCATAGTTCCTAAATCTTTATCAGCTACTACTTCTTTCTTTTGGAATAAAGTAAAATATGAAATTTCTCTACCATATAATAGATAATAAATCTTATTACATTTCACATTAATAGTATCTTTTAAGTCATTTAATTGAGTAGCATCCATATCATCCATTTGGCTGATAATACTTTGATTTAATTCATATGCGCTCATACTAATCCCACTAGAAGATATAGTTGCTGCTTTTAATTCATTCCAGCCATTACTCCAAGAATAAAACTTTTTTATATCTTCTACATAAACTGTATACCCTTCATTTAGAAGTACCGTATTTATATTATATAATTCATCTAAATCTTTTACGGTCTAGTTCATCTTTTTCTTCCTTTCTTTATCTTATAAATATATTATACCAAATTTTTTTATAAAAATCAACTTTCGTCCCATTCAAAATCATTAGAAGAAAGAATCCTTTGATTAGATGAACCTCTCATATTTAGTGTAACATCTCTTAAATTTATATCAAATCTGCCGTCTATAATATATTCACATTGTGAAATAATTTGTTTAAGTTTCTGTATATTAATACTTGTCATTATCTCAGCTTTTGTATAACCAGTCCATAAATATATCTTAGTATCTGGCAATTTAGTTTTTACTTCATTTATAACCATTAGAGTTAAGAACTGATTTTCAGGACAAAGTGGCTCTCCGCCCATAATACATAAATTTCTTTTTACACCATTTGCCGTTAATGCTTTTATAATTGAATCTAATGTATCATTTGTAAATTCATATCCGCCTTCAAAATCCCAGGTTTCTGGATTGTGGCAGCCTTCACAGTGATGAGGCTGTTACGGGCAGCCCTGCGTAAAGAATGTGACACACACTCCCGGGGCCGCCGAAAAATCGTTCTTTATTATTCCTGCATAGTACATAAAGAACTTCCTCCTTTCTTTTATAAATGAATTTCTTGATTTTTTTTGAAATTGTTTTAAAGGAACGAGGATTTGATATTTTTATGACATCTCGACTAGAGATGTCATAAAATTACTCCTTCCAAACCGCCGATTTAGTAAAAAAACGAAACATCAAAGACCCCAAAGAATTACCTATTACAATAATAGCAACGAACGCTAAAATCTTAATTGAGAACATATGGGCGCTTGCCAAATATCCTATATCGGCAACGCAATGCTCTGCCCCGAATAATATGAAAGCCGGCACACATAAAAGAACCATATATTCCTTTCCGTGCTTGAAACATTCAACTGCGGCGTAAATAAGAATGCCGCAGATGAACGCATTTATGAAAGTAATATATAAGGGAGTATTAAGTTTCTTTTCTACTACTTCTACTGCTTTGTCTATTGGATAGAAGTAAAGTATCATTGCCCCGAGGGCATTTCCTAATAAAATCGGCAAGTTATTTATTATTCCTGTGTATCCAACCTTACCTGTATATAAGTTTAATTGGAAATTACAGACGAGAAATAGCCCTACGGAAAATATAACCGCTCCGGCCACTCCTCCTATTTTTAAATTTATATATGCTCCTATTGCTATTGCTATACCTGCTAAAATACTTTTTGTGAATTCAATCATTGTTCCATATACCCCGTGTGTTTTACTCTATGTTCTGTTTCTTCTTGTTTTCCAAGATTGAAAGCAGTTTTATAATCGCCAGTAAGATAACCGGTTACACGACGAAGCTGCTGTATATGATGGCTTCCACACTCAGGGCAAGCGTCATTGAATTCGCCTTCATATCCACAGTCAAGGCATTTATCATTAGGAACATTTATTGCCATATAAGGCAGGTCTTTATCCATAGCATAATTTACAAGTTCTTCAAGAGCATCAATATTTTTCCAAACGGTTTCTTCAAGTTCTACATAAGTAATACATCCCGCGTTGCTATATCCAGCAAGTTGAGCCTCAATATCAATCTTATCAAATGGACTGATATGTTTCCATACTGGAACATGAATACTATTTGTAAAATATTCGTGATCTGAAACCTCTGGAATAACACCATATTTTAATTTGAATTTTTTCATTGCTGTATAGCAAAGATTCTCGGCCATTTATACCCTCGGTTTCCCGATATTTTATTAGGGGATTAGACTATATTACCATCTTATTATTCTTTTAACAAATAATAAGAGCCTTATCTTTCGTTTCAATGAAACTACTCTACTCATTTATTCATTATAGTCTTTCTCTATAATTATACTTTCGATAGTCGTTAGAGAACAAAACCATTGGACTCGTATTCTGATAAATATCTAAACCAATATCCACATCTGGGTTTGGTTTTTACATTATGATTACATTGATTTAAAATAGTTGTTTTAGTAACTCCAATTTCTCTTGAAGCCTCTCCTATAGAACCATATTTATTTAATAATTTTTGATTTAAATCAAAACAACATATAGCTATAGATTGAGAGTCTTCCTAACTTTTTTTATTTATTTGTAAACCGTCATTAAATGCATTTTGTGTATTTTTTTGAACAGTTCCCCATTCTAAATTTTCTACACAGCAATTAGTTTTATCATTGTCTTTATGCATTACTACTGGGTAGTTATTAGGATTAGGTAAATATGCCTCTGCAACTAAAATATGTACTCTTCGTTGTTTCTATCCTTCATCATAAGTAATTCCACAATATAAATAACCATTATTTTTATTTGGGAATACTGATTTATGATAAAACATATTATTACCATAATCTTTATATATATTTCCAGTAGGTGTTACATAGTCTGTACTACTTCCATTAATTAAACGAATTTCTTCAGGAATATTTTCTCGTTTAATTAATAAACCAGTCATGTTTCTTCTCGCCATAATAAAAACCTCCTTTTTATTTCTATTATAACTTAGTTTTTTATGAAACACAACTTTAAACTTCTGTCCAATAAATTTTATCCTACGGGATTACCATGCCTTTCGGTTTAGGCTCTCTTCTCAGCTTATTACGCTTGCCCGTTTAATAAGGTAATTTTTTCACATAATCACTTATGCGACTCCCAATCCGAGTAGTTTAGGAGTATAATATACACCAAAATTTAATTTATATTGCTGTTTAAATTCAGCACAACGAGTTTTAAATAATTGCTCTATTTTCTTTGCCAGTTCCATACCTTCTTCTGTTGTATGGTCTTTGCCAATGAGGATTTGAAGTGTTTCGGCAAGTCCTAATTGACCGATAACAAGAGTTGAATGCTTCATGGCGCTTTCAATTCCTTCTTCTGGTTTATATCCCATCATGGTATTATTTTCCCACATAAATTTAGCAGAAGCAGGAGATTGAGAACATATATGTTCATAACGCTCAATTAATTCATCACGAGCATCTGTAATAGCATTGTCAAGAATTTCCATAAAACACTCAAGAGAATCTTTTCCTGCGAGTTTTATTAATTTATTACCTTTAGCATCTGTAGCATATACATCATTAGCTAAATTTATTGCTTCCATAGCAAGAGTAGGAAGAATAATAGTAACTGGTGCGATATTACCACGGCCATCTTTCATTTGAGCGTTTGTGCCTTCTTCGGCATTTATATCAGAACCATTGTAGGTACGGCATCCCATTGTCGCTACTTCTGTGGCAGGATCGTTTTCATCATATCCAAAATTAGTAGTCCAATCTACATTAGCATAATTAGGATATAATCTCTTTGCCGTAGATTTAAGTGCTAATCTAAACAAGTCATAATTTGGATCACCTGGATAACGATTAACGCCTTTTTTCAATTTAAAAATACCACAAGGGAATATAGGAGTTAAATGAACTGAACCAAGTCCTTCAAGTGATACATTTAACAAAGTTTTTATAATCATTCTTCCTTCTGGAAGAGTACAAGTTCCATAATTTAAACTGGTGAATGGAAGCTGATTTCCACTTCTACTTTGTAGAGTATTTAGATTATGATATAATGCTTCAACTGCTTGATGGGCTTCTTCTTCAACTTGTTCCATTGCGAATTGATAAGCCCTAGCATTATATTTATATTCAGGATCTTCAATAGATAAATTAGGGTCGAATGGGGGGATTTTATTTATATCATATTCATCAGGATATAACCATTTCAAACCTTTTTTATATGCCTTATAAAAAGATTTTCTTACATATGGAACCATAGTCCAATCAATATGAGTTGCGGCAACACCCGTCGATTCCTATGTTTCCATAGGGACTGACTATATCTTAACGAGTTAAAAAACTCGCAAAACCCATTTCAAATTGCGTATCAATAGCAACCTTACTCTCCCGATTCGGAGATAGTCGATACAGGTTTATAATTATTTATATCAATAATCTCATTATTTAATATCCATTGTTTTTTCATTTTTTGATAAATAGGAATATGAGAATAGGTTCTTGTTAAAACTCCTCTAAAACCATCTTTGGAATAATTCTATCCATACTTATCAAAAGTTTCTTGTAATGTATGATTAACATAAAATTTTCTTGCTTCTAAAACTTGATCTTCTGTTAATATAGCATTACCATTTTTACTTCCTGGATTAGCTGTTTGATGACTATGAAGTTCAATATTTTCTTTTGTATAAACTTCATCCATTATTCCCTGCCATGTGGTACCATCCCAGACCTTTTGAAATGCAGAGTAAGAAATTTTATCTTTAAATATTTCCCAACATTCTTGGAGTCTTAATTCTCTCATGGCATAAATCTCTCTAATTTGAACCACTTCATCATATGTTAATTTTGCTGCGGGATTTGCATCCCATTGATTTGACTCTCCGCCGGCAGTTAAATTATATCCTTTATTAGGATTTTGAGAATCATATTGCTTAATATATTTTCTTTCTAATTCTCCTAATTCTTTTAAATTATTGGCGGAATCAATTTGTTCAATAGAAAAATTTTCTAATCCATATTTTCTCATAGATTTATATAAATGTTTTTTATTTTTTTCATTTCTACTTTCTGCAAGATGTTTTCCCCATCTATATTTTAAAGAACAGGTAGTCAATCCAATATATACTTTTTTATTTATATTATTTGTTATTTTATAAATTATCAAATATGTCATCTCCTTTTAGGAGATTATTGAGATTAAATAATTATTTTCCCACGGGATTACCATGCATCTCTGTTTAGGCTCCCCCGTTAGCATATATATCATTTATTTAGTGTATATATACCCCGTTGATGAAACGGAAAAGGTTTAACAGGCAGTTTTTAATCTACCAAACTGACATAAACTTTGAAGCTGGAATATAACAGCAACAAGTTGCATAGCAGTCTCTAAAGAACCAGCAGGACGAACATCAGTTTGTCTTGTTTTAAATCCTTTAGCTAATAAATCATCAAATGGGATTGAAAGACAATTATGCATTCCAACAGCATAAGAATCTAAATCATGAATATAAATTCTATTATTGATATGATTATAAGCAAATTTTGGAGAAATCAAATTTTTCAAAGCATACTCTTTAGTCATAACGCTTGTTGCTTCACCCATTCTTCCACCAAATGAATGTTCATCAACATTGGCATTTTGATTTTGAACATTTGAAGCATTAAGTTTTTCTCCAATAGCATCAAAGAACGTAGACTGTGTAGTTCTTGCCACTTCTTTCTTAAATCTATATCTGATATAAGAACGGGCTACATCTCTGCGTTCTGAACGCATAAGATAGTCTTCAACCAAATCTTGTATTTGTTCTACTGTTAATATTTTATTATCAGGATGATCAAATAAAATCTTGGCGACAGCTTCAATTTCATCAGCTATATCTTGTGCCGTATCAGTTTCGTATAATACACCATCAACTTCTAAAAAAGCATTATTAATAGCGTTTATAATTTTTAATTTATCAAAATCTACTATATCACCATTTCGTTTTTTAATTTTTATAGCCATATATTACCTCCACTATATATTCCCCTATTTTTAGGGGTTATTACTATATATGGTATTCCTTCAAGGCATCTTATCGTATTTTGTCCAACGGATACTATCTAAATAAATTCTCTGAACTGATTGTATGAAGTCTTCATTAGTTTCATTTCTTAATACCGTATATTCAAACGGCAAAAGAAAGAAGTCTTCATCATCAGCTATATATCGTCTAAATATTTCTGGTATATCAGGATTTTGTTCTCTCATAAGTTGCCGGCAAATTCTAATCCTACCCGGCACATCAACATAATATACTTTCAAATCAATATCATTATGAAGCAATATATTTTCTATTCCTTCTGGATTAAGAACTGATATATTTATTTTATCTGTTTTTAAATCTTCTTTTAAAGTTCCATAAAACCAATCATTAAATTCAGCAACTTCAAGAAATTTATTTTCTAATACTTTTTCAGCAAAATCTTCTCTTGACAAAAAATGATAATCTACTCCATCTTTTTCATAATCTCTTGGAGGCCGAGTAGTACAAGATATGGTGGGGGATAAAAAATTATCCCCACCCTCTTCAAGAACTTTATTTAATATAGTATCTTTTCCTGCTCCGGCTTCTCCAATAATTCCAATCATTTTATATTTCTTCATCTTCTGAAAAACCTTTCGCTCGTTCTGTTTGGAGAATTATATCTCCATCTTCATCTATTTCTGTAATCTTATATAATTGATGACCATTAGAATTAGCATATTTCTTAGCTATAAAATTATCTTCTGATCTCATTCCCATAACCATAATCATACTTCCTCTATTGAACCAAGACCTCTCAACTATATGTTTAACACCATCGGCGCCTTTTTGAGAAATCTGTTTATCAAATAATGCAAAATATTCTTTTCTAAATTTTACAGTTACTACACCAGAGGTTGTTAATAAACTTACAGTGCTTTTAGTTTTATTTTTAGCAATACAAGTGCCGCAAATCTTACTTAATTTATATAATGTGATAATCTTTCCACCTTTTGGATACGTCTTTTCAATTACTGGATTTTCTGGCAAATCTTCAAAATCAACAATACCATATTTACCTTTATTCAAATGAGCTAACTCATGCTCGTGATAATAGAAACATAACGCTTCCATTTCCCAATGAGATATAGTGCCGTCTGCGTATTTCTTCCAGTCTTCCATAAATATATCATCATTTAAGTTTTGAAGTATTTGTTCTCCATCTTCTTTTATCCAGTCTCTAAACACATCCATCCAACCTTGATAAAATTTATCCCATTTTTTAGCACTTAATGAATATCCTTCAAAATCTTCAAATCCTAATTCAGCTAAGAAATTCATTGCTCTATCATCTAATTGATAATATTCATCCGCGGCAGTTCTTCTACATTTTGCTTTTAAATAACGAGTAAATTCATATATTCTTCTCGCCATTTTTCTTTCATCTGTATCTATTGGAAGCATATTTCTTTTAATTAGAGTTGGCAAATTTTGAAGTGTAAGTCTACTCTTTTTATCACAAGTTTCATATATGAACCAAGCCATACATTGACGACGATCCATCATTTCGTCAAATGCTCCACCTTTAATAAGTGAAATCATCGCAAGTTTCTTTGGTTTGACTTTTAAATAAAAATCTCTAGGTGATACAAATGGACGCTTTTTTATCGTGGCTTCAATTACATCATCGCCAACATTTAGCATTGCTTTCATACCATATAAGATACGATTATTTTTAGCATCAGGTTTAAAACCATAATCAGATGAATTTATATTTACAAGACTCAGATTAATTCCTGCGGTGATAATTTCACCCATAGCTTTTGCTAATTTAGAATAATCTGTTTGTCCTCCATTATCAGGATCAGTTGCTCCACTATTTACAATGAGACAAGCTGTATTCCAATAAATTGGATTCCAATTTGTTGCTATATATAAAGTTTGAACTCCAATAAATGAATATGCAAGAGCATGAATAATACTGAAAGAGTAACCCATCTGAGGACCTGCTCCATACTTCCAAACATATTCACCTAATTTTTTACTTTTGGCTCTATCCAAAACCATTTGATGAAGTTCTGGAATTTTACTCATTTGTTTTTTACCAACAATCTTACGAGCCATATTTGCTTCTCCAAGAGAGAAATTACATATATTTTCATCCATCAACATTAGCATAAGTTGTTCCTGGCTTGGCGGCACACCATATGACTGTTTGAAATACGGTTCAAGACTTTTTTGTTCGTCATAATTCAAACCATAATTATCCATCTCACGATACCATAATTCAATGTTCTTTTTATTCCGAACATATTTATCTAATGGACGCATTTCACCTTCTTCGCCCATCAAACGCATCAAGCCATTGGCATCTGCCATTTCTAATACATTTTGAGGAGCAATCTTTTTTGCCGCCTGCGCCCCAACAGGACTATCAAACTGGAATGTATTGATAACTGAAACATTGCTTAATGCATCCCATATTTTTTGATCGTTCAATGGAAGAACATTTGGATGAAAATATTCATCATATATTTCTCTCAGTTTTTTATCTGCTGGTAAAACGCCATCTTCTTGCATTAAGTTAATACATTGAACTAACTTATCCTGAACTTCTGTTACAAGGAAATCATATTTTGTAAGACCCATATATTCGGCATCGTGTAAGTCATACTGAGTTATAATTTCACCTTTCGGCGTTCTCATAAATGCACTACGCTCAAACGGGTCATTATCAAATAATATAACACCTGATGCATGACTTCCTCTATGGTTTATTAATCCTTCAATTTCAAGAATAATATTGAGAAGTCCCGGATATTGATCTATTGCTGTTTTGAATAATGCAATCGGTCTTCTATCTTTATCTTTATTTCCATAGTAAGTTTCTTTGACTGACCAAGTAAATCCTCTTTCTTCTGGAATAAGTGATGATAAAAATCTCGCATCATCAACATCAATTCCTTCTGGATAATCATCAGTTCTATATCCACGGCAAGCAGTCAATATTGCACTTTTTGCCGCCTCAGTTCCATATGTAGCTATCAAGGTACAACCGAGATTTTCTTTTGCCCAATCACTTCCTTTGAGCCATTGACTTCTTTCTTCTCTTATCTTTTGGAGAATAAGAGGACGCTTTGATGGACAAATATCAATATCAATATCACCAAGTTCTACACGTTCTTCATTCAAATATCTAAAGAACGGAAGATTCCATTCAATCGGGTCAAGCTGAGTTATTCCCATAAGATAATGATTAAGTGCCGCACAGCTTGAACCACGACCAGCACCAACCATTGAACCACAATCCCAAATCAAATCAATATAATGTTGAAGAGTATTAGGATAACGGAACATATTAGTTTCAAGTTTTTCACTAATAATTGATTTAACTCTGGCTTCTTCTTCTAATCTATCTAAGTAGGTATAATCTCCTGTTTCACAAGCATGAACCCATCCTTTATTCATTTCATCAAGTTTATTCCAGTTTTCATTTACCCAATATCTATCTTGGGGATCTTTTGAAGTAAATAATTTACAGATTGTTGGATATGAATGTTTCATATCATCTGCATAATCATTATTTACTCCCCACCAAGCAGAAGGGGCATAATCTTTAACTGGGACTTCTGGAATATCCTGTTTATGAAACAAACTATATCTTTGAATCTTATTTTGAATTTCTATTGTATTTTCAAAGATTTCAATTATTTTTTTATTTTCAAATGAAAGCAATAATAAATTTCCGGCTTCTTCAATATCCATTAACCTCGCAAATTCATAGAAATCATCAACTTCTCTTTCACCTTCTTTTGATGTAAGATATGCTTTATGAATTGTTCTATATTCTTCTGTGAGATAATGAGCGTCAGTGCCGACTACCATTTTTATACCGTATTCTTCGGCAACTTCTTCCAATAATTTATTCGCTAATATTTGCTCTGGTTTATTACTTGGAGCACATTCAATATAAAAATCATCTAAGAATAACTCTTTCATTAATCTTAGAAAATCTTCAATTTTGTTATTATAATATTCAAATTTAGCTTTGGTTTGTTCTTTGGTGATAATATCTATATCATCATCATTTTCAATAGGAGTATTTTTATATCTTTGTAATAATAAACTTGGAAGTTCTCCTCCAATACAAGCAGATGTTGCTATAAGATGACCTTTACCAAATCGCTCAATAATTTCAATAAGTTCTCTTTTAAGTGTAGGAACTCTTTCCATACGACGAGTTTCATACATATTAAACCAAGCTATTGAACTTAATTCACGAAGTATCCTATGACCAATTTTATCTTTGGCAATCAAAATAAAGTGGTAATATTTTTGATTATCACCACTTCTATCATCAATCAGATATATTTCATTTCCTAATGCGATTGTGAATTCTGGATGTTCTTTATATACTTCTTCTGCATATTTATTTACTTCTACATGCGCTCCCAAACATTCATGATCTGTAATTGCTATTCCTGTAAGTCCTAATTCTATTGCTTTATCAATCAAATCTTTAGGTCTATTTATACTATCTAATAAACGAAGATTTGAATAACAAGTATGATTGTGTATGCCGAAGTATCCTCGCATTTTTTTTATTTTCCTTTTTCTTTTTATTATACCATATTTTTTATTATAAGTCAAATAAGTATATAATCTTTATCATGTATTTCTTCTGCTATTGCACGCCAAATCATAAATAAAGCACGATAATCTGGTGGTATATATGCAGGAGAATAACATAATATTAACTCTTCTGTTTCAACTGCTAATTTACCAAGATCATAATCTTTGATTTTTTCTATATCTATCTTATTCATATACGGGCAATCTGATGTTTCAAAAATGATTGAATTATGATTGCCAACCCAAGTATAATGATTAATACTACCAGTATCAAGCAATCTTTTTACCCAATTACCAGAATTGACTTCAATGATAGGTTCTTTCCATTCATCTCTATAATTTACATCATGATGATGGTCAATATTTACAAGATTGAATGGTTCAATTTTTTCTGATAAAATATCAATAATTTGTTCATGACTTGTAATGAACTTGATATTATCAGTCTTCATAGCTACTTCTGTAATATATCTTGTGAGATATTCATATAACCATAGGTTAGGTTTAGCTAAATTAAAATATGGAAACTTTTCACAAATTGTATCCATATCAGTTTTTGGGGGGTCAATCATATCATTATATCCATCAATACTTGGCCCCATAATAATATCAAAATCTATTGTTGTAATAGTTTTCATGCTTTTATAATCACCAATTTTTTAGATGCACGAGTTATAGCAGTATATAACCAACGAGCATGACTATCGGCGTTATCTCCTTTCAAATATTCTTCAAATACAAGAACCTTTTCAAATTCTGAACCTTGGGCTTTATGACAAGTTATAGCATAACCAAAATCAAATTCATTAGGTTTTAATTGACTAGGTATTCTTGAAAAATTATTTCTATTTACGAGAGGTTCTCCTTCAATGAATAATTTTCTATCCATTCTAACATGGCAGAAGGTTCCCCAAATTTTTTCTCTTTCATTATTTAAGTCATAATAATCAGGAATAAAATTAGCAAACATTGTAGGAGTATAACAAAAATTTTCACGATCTTTATATTCAATATCAGATATGACACCAGTCACACCATTAATTAAAGAGTCTCCATAAAAGTTTGCTATATTCCAATTATTACGAGTACATATAATTTTATCTCCGTCTTGGGGTAAAGGATCTTCCCATCCAAATAAATCATATCTCATTTGAGCGTTAAGACCTATCCGAGTTGCATTTTTGGCACATATAATTTGATCAGCCCAACCTAATACACCCATATTATTGCGATATTCATCCCAGCTAATAACTCGAACATCGTGGCCTTTAAAATATTTTAAAGGTTTCTTATCACGAACATCCATACTTAATCTTAAAATATCGCTTGTATCTTCTTGTCTCATAACCTCATCAAGAAATACATGAGGATGCTCTAAGATACCATTATCTAATGCTTTTACAGGAGGTAGCTGACCGGGGTCTCCAAGAGCAAGAATATGAATACCATATCCAAGTAAGGTTTCCCACATATGCTCTGGAACCATAGATACTTCATCTATAACTATAAGTTTGTATGGTTTATCTAATCTTTCTTTTACTTTAAAATAAAATGTGCCGTCTTTGCGCGGGATGGCATTATATATAAGCCGATGAATAGTTGAAGCATTCGGGCATCCTTTTCTTTTAAGAACATTTGCCGCTTTGCCTGTATAGGCCGCGTAACATACTTCATCCTCTCGGTCAAGACCTATGGCATCAATTATAAAAGCCACAAGTGTAGATTTACCTGTTCCAGTCAGGCGTAGCCAGCAATACAACTATATAATTCGTGAGCGTTGTATCTGGCTACTACTTCTTTCAATCCTTCTTCTTGTCTAGCATTCAATATCAAGGATTTACTTCCTCCCTTCTTTTATATTCTATATATATTATACCACATTTTTTATAGAAAATCAACTTTACCCTCCAATTCGGTCCAAAAAATCGAGGCGACTTTTTTGATTTTGGCAGACGGGGCTTAGGACCCCGGCCGGCCCAGCAAAAAGGCGAACCCTTTGGCTCGCCTTAGAAATAATACATCATTTTAGAATCATAGTCAATTATATCAATTTGAGGAGTCATTTTACCACCCCAAGTATTTACGGCACAAGTGCCTACAATATTCATTACACTAACTTTTCCTATTTCTGGAACTAAGCTCTCATATTCTTCTATTGATGAATAACGCTTTATAGCTTCTACTCCATTAGGAAGTAAAATTTTAATTGTAGGATATTTTTCTGGTGACATTAATTTTATTGTATCTTTTGTGACTATAATATCTTTGATTAGGATTTCAGGCCGTTCAAGACCTTTACCCCAAATACTATCATAATCACTAATATCCATAATAGCGTTTTTATCTATTCCATTTACATCCCATACAAAATCTACTATATGAGAAGGATTGAAAGTGCAATCTTTCAAATCTTCATTTGTATCTTTTATAAAGTCATCAAAATCGTTATCATAAATTCCAACACCAAATGCTGAGGGATGACCTTCGGCAAGATATACCGTGATTTGACTATTCATGAATTCTTTGAAATTTTCAAGTCCTTCATATTCATATGACCGAGCTGAGCCTTCCCACGCAGGAGAACCATCAGGTCCAGTAGTAGGAGATAAAAGTAAGATTGGTTGTTTATATTTAGATAATAATTGATTGGCAATAAGACCAGTAAAGTTTCTATTTATACTAGCAGGCATTTTAACTGCGAGAATTTTATTCTCATTTAGCTTCTGCTTTTGTATCATATTATCTATTAATTGGTAACCTTCATCTCTTTGTTTATCTTGCTTTGCTTTTATATTTCTAGCAGCTCGGCAGGCTTGTTCGGCCATTGTTTCCATCTGCCCCTTACAACCACGTTTTGTAGAAGGAATTTCTAAATCTGCTTTCCAATCTAACATTGCATCAAAGAATAATTTCTTTTCTTCTTGTGTGCCGCTTCGTGTAATAGCATTTACTAACGGGCTTATATACCATCCAACAGTAAAAGGATTTAGTCCTCCGTGGTTTGATATTGAATAATCCTACATTTTACATATTTCATAAAATAGTTTGTTATGAACATTCTTAGTGCCGCGTTTGATAATTTCTCTTGTTTCAAAATCACGAACATCCATTACATCGGCAATAATACCGAATGCGGCAAGATCGTAAAAATAATCTGAATAATCTTTATCTAACAGTTGGTCTATATATTGACAAAATTTCAATACCATACCAACACCTGATAATGATTTTGTAGGATAATTACATAACTGATTATTGATAGTCACGGCATATGGGGAATATTTCTCAGCATGATGATGGTCAATAACTAATACATCAATTCCTTTATCGTGAAGTTCTTTATGAATATCATAATCATTAGAACTACTATCAGGTGCAATTACCAACTTTGTGTCTTTTGGAATATTATCTGTTAATCCATGCTGTTTTCCATCATGAAAATCATATGAGATATTATTTTCAACAAAGCCAGGGAATAACAGATGCAAATAATTAAGAAGTAAAGCTGCGGAAGTATATCCATCACAATCACTATCAACTTGAACAAATATCTTATCATCATTATTGATATGCTTAATTAAAAGTTTGACGCCTTCTTGCATATATTTGATAGTGGCTGGATCTATAATATCATCCTAACTTGTATTTAAGTAATGATAAATATCGTCTTTTGTAAATCCTCTATTAGCAAATATCTATTCAACAGGATCAAGCATTATATATTCTGTAAGCGGGAGTAATGATGGTCTAATTTGATATTCCATATAACAATCACTCCTTATTTTTCTTTGCTTTCATTATTTTAGCAAATTCTTTCAAATATTGCTTTTTAGCATCTTTTTTAGCTTTTAAACTAGCATCAGCTATTGTGCTAATAATTTGATTTACAAATTCAGCGTTCTTTTCTGCTTCTTCCTTAAAATATCCACATAATCCAACAATATCGTCTATATATTCAGCAAGAATAATTAGACTTGTTAACCCTTCGGCATTATCTTCACATATTTCATTCAACTTATTTATTGCTTTTACTATTTCATCTTCTTTATGTCTTATATAATTAGTTTCATTATACATTATATTACCCTTTCTTTATATAATTGTAAGAATATATCTTTTCCACAATCTATCGGGGAATCTTTATATCCAGTAAGTTCATTTTTATCAATAATAAATGATATTGGCAAACTGTTTCCATATTTTAATTTCATCTTTTTGAATTTATCAACTAATCGACAAAATTCTTTATCATTCTTCTCTTGGAATTGTCTATCAAAAGCAATAATAATTTCTGCTCCTGTATCTCTCAACATATTTATTTGATAATTTGATAAGCTAAAACCGCAACAAGCAACTGATATATCATTTTCAGTTCCAAAATATGAACGATATAATAAACAAGATTTTTCGCTTTCAAATACAAATACTTTTTTCATATCTTTAATATGATTTTGAGAATTATTGAAATTATATAAATTCATTCCAAGAGGATGACGATATATTAAGTTATTTATTTTTAATGGTCTATATTTACCATAATATTCAGCTTCTTCTGCCACAACCGTTCTGCCGCGTAAGCCTATAAATCGCCCCATTTTATCATAATGAGGAATTGTAATTTGATCGCCTCCGGGATAAAATCCAATATTACTAAGTTTTAAAACTTCATCTGAAATACCTTCTTTTAGCCAAGGATCAATTTTTATTTTATAATCAAGATTTTTTAAAACTGTGGGGTCATAAGTTTTAAGAACTACTTCGGGTTGTCCTTTATTTACTTTAATTGTAGAGATGCGTTCCCACTCAGAAAGTTGTTTGTAATCTTCCATTTTGTGAGTATCTTCTTCTACATATACGCCGTTAATATGAAAATAATTAGCAATCCAACGAACGGCATCATTTAAATCATAATTTTCGTGCCATTGTATATCAGCTACTTTTCTTACCAACTCATAAATATCAAAATAACAATCGCATTCAGTATAACATCTGAAAAGCATTGAGTTTTCATAAAAGTATAACTTACGACTACCTTCATTTGGCGGATTGTGACATATAGTATCAGAGAGAATCCCGAAATTAGAATATTCAGGATTCCCTCCAAATGTATTTAATAAATCAAAAATATTTTCTAAGGTTAACTCTTCCTTTATTTCATCTTTATTATAATCTATCATAATGTAATAACTTTTACGCAATAACCAATAAGCCCAAAGGTCTCATTTACATAATCACACAACCACTTCTGAGGATCTACTTTTTTAGTTTCTCGTTTCTGTAAAAGTAGTATATCTTCTGCATCTTTGTGGCTCATATGATATTCAATCAGACCACGATGGCCTCCCCATTCTTCCCAAGTTTTAGGAGTAGGGAGAGAACGTTTTTCAAGCTGCTTTGCCAGAGATAACTTCTTATCTTTCTTATTATTAAATTTCTTATTGTTATTTTTTGCCATTTAAAATGCTCCTTCTTCTTCTACTAGAATTTTTATATCATCAATATTTATTAGTTCATAATTCCAAGTTGTACAAAACATTGGTTGAATACGACAGGTCCCTAAATCGGCTTTACACCATAAATAAACTCCTTTATAGCGACCCCGTCTATTTTTATAAACAGACATTTTAATTGTCGGTTTATCAAATACATTCGCATTTAAAATTGTTTCTAAGGCTTCTATATCATCTTTTGTTGTATTCAAAAGAATTGAACCATAGTCAATCTTATCGGCTATTGCTTTTGCTCCTCTTAAAAGATTTTGATCTGGAGTTTCACTTGTTGTATAATCAGCATTTAGCTGAGTAGCACTCATAATGAATACTCCATATTGATTACATATATCTTTCAGTTTTGTAGATAACATAAATAATATATTATCTTCTCTTAATCTAACACCACCAGATCTTCTTGTGATTTCTTCGAGAATTTTGATACTTGTATGAATATAATCATGAAAAACATATTTAATATCATGATCTCGAAGGTTTTTCTTAATAGTGTTTTCTACGTCTTGGAGGGAGAAATCTGGTAATTCTTCAATGAAGATTGGAGAGTTTTTAAGAATATTAGCTGCTTCTTGAACTCGTTCATCTTCATCACCTTCATAAAAATTATTTATAATATGCTCTTCATTTACATTAGCAAGAAAAGCAAGCATCATTGTTTGAACTTCTTCTTTTTCCTGTTCTGTTGTAATAAACAATACTGGTTGTGCTACACCAGTTTTTATCCATCCGAACATATCATCGTAAATCTTATTACATCCTATATAGCAACAATCGGCAATCATGCTTCTTGTTTTTCCAATACCAGTTGCCGCTGATCTTAAATAGAATTTTTTAAGTCTCGCACCACGAGTAACCGCATTGATAAGTGGGCCATAAAGTGGCACGCCAACCTCTGGATGTTCTTTAAATTTTTGTATTAACTCAAAAATACCATCTCCGGCAAGTGACGCTTGACCATAATCTTGGTCGGCATATGTCATTCTAATTCGTGAAATTTTATCATCTACTAAATCGGCAAGACCTGTCAAAGAACTATTATCAAGAAATGCTTCTTGCATTTCTTTTTTCTTTGCATCTAAGATATTATCATCATCGTATATATCACTTACATCTACGCCGTTTTGATAATATACACGAAGAAGTGTCATTTTTTTCAAACGATTATAGTAATAATCAAAAGTCAATTCATTAGCATATGTAGAAACTTCTAATAACCAATCGTCTCCTTTTTCGGCTTGATATATACCTTGACTTTTTGGTTTTGATGCTAAATAATCATTTATATTTTGTAATGTAATAGCTTTTGCTCCAAGTTCATGAACTTTGTATATGGTTCCAAAAACTACTTTATGAAATTCATTTGAGAAATCTTCATCAGTTACGAAATATTTATCATCCATATCCAAAAGAGAAGGATTATTAAAAACGCATCCTATAACCTATAAGACTGCCGTTGTGTCATAATATTTAGCCATTACGTATCCTCCTCTAAGAATTTGAATACTTCAATTTTCTTCTTTTCTACTTTTGGAGGTGGAATTCTAATCTCTCTTATATTCACTACAATTTCACCCACATCTTTATTTATTTCTTTTGCCGTTTTAATTTTTTCAAAATGTTCTTGTGCTTTTTGATAACAATATGGGACAATGCCGAGTGTGTTATATTCTATAGTTGCGGGATGCTTTAATACTTCATAATAATATTTTAAAGCATTTAAAATACCTTTATAAGTATAATTAAAATCTCGTCCCAAATAGCGTTTCATCTACATTTGAATAACTGGATAATTAGCTTGTTTATCCCATAATTTATCTATATATTTGCGGAGTTCTAATTCATCTTGTTGCTCGGTAAATTCTTCCTCATTATTTTCTTCGGCTTTTTTAGAACACTCTTTATGAGCATATCTACGATTTGTTATCTAAATGAAAGGAACTTTATCTCTGTCAAATCTTTCTCCGCAATAAAAACATTTTACTATATGTGCTATTTTTTTGTCCTCCTTTCATTTTATAATAATATTATACCATAAAATAAGAAAAAAATCAACTCAATCCTGCGTAGGTATTGAGTTGATTTTTCTTTTCATATCATAATTTGAATTCCTCTTTCATATCCATAATAATAAGTGCTAACAATTCGGCCTGAGAAGGTGAAAGGTTCTGAACTTTCTTTCCTTTGCCGAGATGCTTATCTACAATAGCTGTAATACGAGGCCCAACTTTGGGATCTTTATTCATAAGCTCTCCTGCTATTGTAGCAAATTCTTCTTTCATAGCATCAAAATCATATTGAGGCTTTTCTACGATCTTTTCTTTTTCATCAGTGATAAATTCACCATTATGTTCTTTTGCTTCTTCTTCGATTGCATCACTAACTGCTTTTATAAGATTTTCATAAGTAAATGTGAATTCAGGCTTAATATACTTAAAACGGCCTCCACAGGCAATACTGTCATCTTTAGCACGAAGTGTCAATACTGACATATCATTACCTTTGACCTAATGAGCATATCCATAAATATCTGCCATTCCTTCAATAGCCTGTTTAGCCTTTTTACCGGGGATAGAAGGACGAATTACCATATGTGTATTACCATTATCATCTTCTTCCTGAGTTTCATTGGCATGACCAATAAAGAAAACAGCATATCCAAGCTGAGTTAATCCTCTAAATACAGTATTAAATTCAGATGTGAAAGCACTCCAGCCTTTACCGAAAGCAGCATCTCCGAGTTGTTCAATATCTAACTGATCACATACATATTGCTGACACAATTCTGAAGCAATATCAATAGTATCAATAATAACTGCCTTATAAATACCCTTTACTTCATCAGATTTTAATTGACGATATACCATAAGCATTTCAGCCCATGATGTAATATCAACTGCATGTACTCCTGGAAGAGCGTTGTAGCCTTTTTCAAATGCGATCAAAAGCGCATCTGGCATCTAAACAGCGAGAGTCGTTTTTCCCGTTTTTGGCATTAACGGGATGTTATCCTAAAAGCTTTTTATCTTTTAGTTCTTA